>ENA-OWOZ01000187-OWOZ01000187.1-bioreactor-metagenome-genome-assembly--contig:-NODE-187-length-87893-cov-4.447367_pt1 | contig 87893 bp, 71 predicted proteins | sample MGYA00238140_ERZ651804 | MGnify/ENA primary metagenome ERZ651804 (study PRJEB26910, sample SAMN07631232) | bioreactor metagenome | isolation source: Switchgrass digestor | place: USA: Dartmouth...
GAAAGTGATGTACGGAGCCGATATTCAATCGGTGTTTGATATTTGCTGGTACACCTTTTCCAGAATGGTAGCTGATGTTGCACCACCGGTAGATGAAGACATTAACTATTTCGAATCGCAAGGCTCCATACTCTCTTGTCTTGCCTGCGGTAAATACTTCGTACGGCATTCAAGCCGTCAATTATATTGCAATAATTGGGACTGTCAAGCCGAGCGTAATCGAAGAAACAGACGTGCCAGCTATGCTCGCAAGAAGGCTGCTGAAGTAAGTACGCCGAAGCCTTCAATTCCATTCTGGAGTATCGAGAAGAACTAATGCTTCAAAACTAGCGGATGAAATATATGACCGCAACCTGTATTTACAAAAGAACGGTAAAAAGGCACAATATACCAAGATTAGAGCGCGCTGCGGGCATTACCTGGAAATGTTTGAAGCGCTCTCCGGCAACTATATTAAATTGAAGCAGCAGTAAATATTATAAAGGGCTAATGTTATCACGGAATGTTATTAAAGACGAGGAGGAAGTTTGTTATGAAAGGTATTATCAAAGGGCAAGTTCATGCCCATAAAGCGCCTGATGGTACGGAGTATTTACATAGCCATGACAATGAACATAAACACAGTCATCAGAATACAAAAATGGTATTAAACCGATTATCCCGTGCAATCGGCCATTTAGAATCAGTAAAACGAATGGTGGAAGACGGAAGAGATTGTAGCGAAGTGCTAATCCAATTATCTGCAGTTATCTCTGCGCTGAACAATACTGGCAAGGTAATATTGAAGGACCATATGGAACACTGTATTGTGGATGCAGTTGAATTAGGTGATAAAGCTGCTATCGATAATCTTGCTAAAGCCATTGATCGCTTTATTAAATAAATATTATATCCCTATCCGGGGCATGCAAAATAGAAAAAATAGATAAGTACGAACCGTGCTGTTTACCACAACACCATGAAAATGCGCATTTTTGAGGAATCAAAGATGTGCATTTTTCTATCCCCCCTGAGGGCTTGCGAGACATTCGATTAGTTATATAATTTTTGATATATAAACTTGGGTCTTGCTATCAATTAATGGGAAACCTTGATGTCCTTACTGATAAGGGGGTGATTTTGTGGACATAAATGAAATCCGGGAAAAATGGAGTCTAAAACAAAAAAATAAACAAGCCAGTGTGGACATGTGGAACTCGATGGCAGAGAGTTTTGGTGATTTTATTGTGCCAAATTTTAAGGATAATACTTTTTTGAAATTAATAGAAAGAAATAACATGCTAAATCATGAAGGACTTGTCTTGGATGTGGGTTGTGGGACAGGACAATATGCGTTGGCTATAGCTGAGCGTTGCCAACATGTAACTGGGGTTGATCTATCTCCTGAAATGATTAATATCGCCAAACAAAAGGCTTTGGATTACAAAATCCAAAACACTGATTTTTACTGTAGAGATTGGCATGATTTGGATATTGAAAAATCCGGGTACTTACATAAATTTGATTTGGTATTTGCTCATATGACACCTGCAATCCAGAGTGGGGATACCTTTGAGAAGCTATCTGCAGCATCTAAAGGCTGGTGTGTGTTGGCCAAACCAATTAAACGAACAGACCCAGTTTCTGACGCAGCTAAAGAGTTAGTTGGCATCAGGGAGCGAAGAGAAAGCTGCGATGAGGAAATCCTGTTTGCTTTTGAAATGTTATGGAGACAGGGATACCTTCCGCAACTGGAGTATGAAAAGCAAATCTGGAAGATGAAAAAGACTCTTGATGATGCTTATGGTTTATATGTTAATCGTCTTAAGACCTATAAGGACATCACCTTGGAGGAAGAAGAAAAGGTTAAGGCCTATTTAAGAACTTTGTCTAGCGATGGTTTTGTAAACGAAAATGTTGATACAACTGTAGCAATATTGTTTTGGCATGTTTAATTATTGATCAAAGGAGATGATGGATTATGGGGAAAACAGATTGGCAGAAGGCGGTGGAGTTTCACGGCCATTCCTGTCCTGGCCTTGCCATCGGTTATAAAGCAGCCGAGGCTGCAAAAGAAAAGATGGGCATTACGTTTGCTTCGGATGAAGAGGTAGTATGCGTCACTGAAAATGATGCTTGTGGTGTTGATGCTATCCAGTTGCTCACGGGTTGTAGCATCGGCAAGGGGAATCTGATTTATAGGGGTACAGGCAAAATGGCTTTCAGCTTTTTTAACAGAAAGAATGGCGAAAGCTTGCGAATGATTATTAAACCTTTTAAAGGGGAAATGGACAGGAAAGAACGCCAGGAATATATTCTAAATTCACCAGTGGATGAAATATTTGATTTCATGAAGCCTGCTTTTAGTTTGCCTGAGACAGCAAGAATTTTTACTTCTGTTGTCTGTGAATCTTGCGGGGAAAGTGCACCGGAGCACAAAATGCGATTGCAGGATGGGAAGAAGGTTTGCTTGGACTGTTTTAAGGAATATAGCAGAGGATGGTAGTTAAGCTCAAAGGGATGGAAAAATTGAAAAATCAAACAACTTCTAATTTTAATATTAACGAGACAGATATATACCTGAGATATACAGGAAGAAAAAAACTGGTTCTTGTAGTGCTGGCATGTTTAATAATTTTAGTAGCGATAGTTGCAGTGAATGCGGGTTCGATGAATTTAAATCTGTATCAGGTTATCCAATCGATTTTGGGAAATGGCAGTAATGTATCGGATGTCGTAATCTGGCGGATTCGTCTGCCCAGGATACTGGCGGCTATTATTGCCGGTGCAGGATTATCGGTCGCCGGTTGTGTCATGCAAAACAATCTCAGAAATCCGCTGGCTTCACCATCCACCCTTGGCATATCCAATGCTGCAGCTTTTGGAGCTAATTTGGCCATTATTGTTTTTGGCGCAGGCAGTATTTCAAGTACTAGTACAGATGCGGTAACCATCAACAATCCATATTTGGTAACGGTTTCCGCTTTTATTTGTTCAATGATAGCTACGATGGTTATTCTGCTTCTGGCTAGAATACGGAGTTTTTCACCTGAGGCAATGGTTCTTTCTGGTGTGGCGCTGAGTTCACTATTTTCTGCAGGAACAATCCTAATCCAATATTTTGCCCAGGACTTTCAGATTGCCGCAGTAGTATTCTGGACATTTGGCGACCTGGGGAGGATCGCTTGGCCTGAAGTTTCTATTTTAACCTGTCTTATTGGCGTAGCATTTATCTATTTTATGTCCAAAAGATGGGACTACAACGCTCTGGACAGCGGAGAAGAAACTGCTAAAAGTCTGGGGGTTAATGTGGAAAGAGTCAGACAGGGAGGAATGTTTGTATCGTCCCTGATTGCGGCTGTTGCTGTTTCTTTTTTAGGCATTATTGGTTTTATCGGTCTTGTTGGTCCCCAAATTATGCGAAGAATTATTGGAGGGGATCACCGTTATCTTATACCTGCCTCGGCGTTGATGGGTTCGCTACTACTGCTTATTTCGGATACTATGGCTAGAACAATGGTATCTCCTGTAGTGCTTCCTGTCGGAGCTATTACCTCTTTCTTTGGAGCACCATTGTTCCTTTATTTGCTGGTAAGGGGGTATCAAAAGAAATGATCTTATCAGTGAATGAACTGGCTTTTACTTATCCCAGCCATTCAGTTTTACAGAAGATTAACTTTTCTATTTGCAAGGGGGATTTCCTTGCTGTCCTTGGTGTTAATGGCGCTGGGAAGTCTACCCTCTTAAAATGCATCAATCGGGTTTTAAAGCCTTGTGCAGGTGCGGTTTTTATTCAGAACGACGAGGTAGGCAAACTCAGTCAAAGAGAAATTGCTAAAAGAATTGGTTATGTAGCCCAGCGCCAAGAAAGTGTCTGTATGACAGTTTATGATGCAGTGCTACTGGGGAGAAAACCCTATATACAATGGGAGGCTTCCAAGAAGGATCTTGAAATTACCCATAAAGCTTTAAAAATGCTTGAGTTGGAGGAATACTCCTTAAGGTACCTGAATGAATTAAGCGGTGGAGAACAGCAAAAAGTGGTCATAGCCAGAGCGTTGGCTCAAGAGCCGAATCTTCTTCTACTAGACGAGCCAACCAGTAGTCTGGATCTAAAGAATCAACTTGAAGTCGTTAAGATCATTAAAAGAGTTGTCAGAAACCAGCAAATCGGTGCGGTGGTCAGCATGCATGATTTGAATCTGGCCATTCGCTTTGCTGATAAGTTCCTGTTATTGAAAAATGGCGAGATTTTTGCCGCTGGCGGATTGGAAGTGATGACTCCGGAAAATATCGAAAGCGTTTACTCAATATCGGTTAAAGTCAAAGAAATCGATGGCATTCCGGTTGTGGTTCCGGTATAGTTCTGCAAACAAAAACTTTATTAAAATTGGAGGATCATGATGAAAAAAAAGATTATTACTCTAATTGTTGCGCTATTATTTTGTATGACATTTCTCTTAAGTGGGTGTTCTTCCCAAACTTCTCAGACAGCACCCTCAAAAATCACGATAACTGATACATTGGGGAGACAAGTTGAAATTAACGGAGTGGCCAAAAAAGTGGTAGCCATTGGACCGGGTGCATTAAGGCTCTGCTGCTATTTTAATAATCCTGATATTTTTGCAGGAATTGAACAAATGGAAATAGATAGTCCGACAGGCAGACCATACCTTTATGCCAATCCAACGCTCACTACGCTGCCGGTGATTGGTCCGGGAGGCCCCAATAATGCTCCAGATCCTGAAAAACTCCTGGCGGTAAAACCGGATGTGATTTTTACAACTTATGCTGCCGATAAAGCCGCTGCGGATAATTTGCAGTCAAAAACAGGAATCCCTGTTATCGCGTTAAGTTATGGAAAAACGTCGACTTTCGATCCGCAGGTTAACGCTTCCTTAATGCTTATAGGAAAAATTATTGGTATGGATAAAAGAGCTCAGGAACTGGTTGGACTGATGGATGGGTTTAAAGCTGATCTGGACACAAGAACAAAGGACATAGCCCAGGATAAGAAACCCTCTGCCTATGTCGGGGGTCTGGGAATGAAGGGAACCCATGGGATTGAAAGCACCCAGGGCAATTACTCGTTGTTTAATGCTGTCCATGCCAAGAATGTGGTGGATGAGACAGGAAAGACTGGTTCGTTGATGATTGATAAGGAACAGTTGATCAAGTGGAATCCTGATATAATTTTTATTGATGGTGGCGGATATCCGTCAGTACTTGAGGATTATAAGAAAAACACGCAATTCTATGAGACATTGTCCGCTGTGAAAAACGGACAACTATATTTGACTCTGCCGTATAATTTTTACGCAACAAATATCGATACAGCGATTGCTGATGCTTACTATATCGGGAAGATACTCTATCCTGAACAGTTCAAGGATGTTGATCCTGCGAAAAAGGCAGACGAAATATATAAGCTCCTTTTGGGGAAAGAAATTTATACGCAAATGGCTAAGGACTTCGGCGGTTTTAAACAGGTCGTATTGAAATGAAAATAACAGTCTTATACGTCAGTGTCACTGGTAATACAGAGAAAATGGTAGGATATATCAGAGATGGTATCGAAGAGACGGACAACATGGAAGTAAGGTTGATGAATCTTAATCAGAAAGAAACCGTAGATTTTAGTTTTGTTAAAGACAGTAGCGCGATAATTATTGGAACCCCTGCATATGTGGCTGATATGAGCTGGCAATTAAAAAAATGGTTTGATACGGATTGGAATTGTGATTTAGCGGGAAAGCTAGGAGCAGCTTTTGCTACAGCAAATTGTATGCATGGTGGAGCAGATTTGGCCATCTCGAGTGTTTTACGGCATATGCTGGTCAAAGGTATGCTGGTATATTCATCCGGTGCAGGATGTGGGAGGCCGTTTATTCATTTAGGGCCTGTTGCCCTAAGGGATGATTTGGATGGAAAAAGAGAACTGTTTCAGTTATTCGGGAAACGGATCGCCGAAAAAGCGATCGAACTGTTTGGTGAAAAATGAGTAGCTGACCAATAGTGCCTAAAAAATGATTAATATCAAGTCCGAACATGGTAACTTGACAGCGAACTGTACTCTATATACAACGAAGACCTGGCATGTATATAAGTAATCCTTACTCCATTGCCGGGTTCTCTTGTTTTATGTCGTAGTGTTTAAGCTTACGCGGTTTTATATTGGCTGAGACCCTTTGAAAATCAGGCAAAAACGGTAAGATGCAATGCAGCAGTAGTGTTCCTGATCTGGCTCTAATCGATGGATGGTTGTCAGCACCGAAATAAAAAATCTTGCTTTAGTCGATATGGCATTAGACTAAAATTCATAAGTTTAAGTCAAAGTGGTTGTTTATGCATAAAATGCACACCCCTAAAAAATACTCACCCCAGTCCGGCAAATCGTTTGACATCAGACGAAAGGGTGTGGATTTTATCATTTTATTGTTCTTAATCCAGTCGAGGCGAAGAGAAGCAAACTCTGGATAAACTTATAATGGTGACATATATATTCTGTTAGTATTAGTTTCCTCGGTACATAAAAACCCACACTGAAAATATATACTTCAGTGAGGGCTTTATTTGCTCCGCTTGAAGAGAGTCGGTCAAAAATTTATTTTTTTAAATCCCCAAGTTAAACTCCCTTTTGGGGGAGTTTTTATTTGCCTTTTTTATAATATTGGATAAATAAATAAGTTATACAAATATTAAAACATTCATCCAAGTATACACATATATTATAATAATTGACATATTACAGATATCAGTGATATAATTTTATTAGAGATGAAATAAAACTTCATATAAAAATTTTCAAGAACATCAATATAAAACTTAAAAATTAAAATATTGTTTATTTTGAATAAAACTACAGTAAAATTTAACATTGCAATAATTTATTTGCATTAATACAAATGGTGAAATCAGGGCTCTAAAAGTATGGCTAATATTTCGTGACTTTAAAAAGAAAAGAGAATTTGCATAATGATATAGGACGTATTAAGAGAAAATTCAATATTATTGATATTCAGTAGGTAAAAGCATAAATATAAATATCTGCTTAAATGAATTTTATATGCTATTAAATTTGATATTTGATTATAAAAAATGAATAATAAATATGAACTTGGGGGCGATACAAAGAATGGTAAAGATTAAAAGGTTCATAATTACAATCCTGATTACTGTGTTAACAGTTACTCTGGCAATGCCCACATCTTATGCAGATAAAATAATTCGAAGGTATGTGAGATTAATAGTAAATGGATATGAACTCATACCAGATGTACCTCCAGTAATAATTGATAACAGAGTAATGGTGCCATACAGATTTGCTGAAGAAATTTTTGGATATACTGATGCAGAATGGGATGAAGAAAAAAGAGTAGTACTTATAGATTCATCATCTATAAACGATACAGCCGTACCTCCTGTATCAAGTAAAGAAGATCCTATCAGAATATATGTAGCAGGTAAGGAAATCTATTCGGAAGTCCCTGCACAGAAAATTGAAGGCAGAATAATGGTGCCTTTAAGATCTGTTGCAGAAGCACTTGGGGCAGAAATTGGATGGGATGCAGAGACTTATACCGTTACTATTGATAAAACGGAAGAAAAATACGGTTTTAAAAGAGAAATCAAGAAATGGGGTAAAGTTGTGGTAACACTTGAACCCGACGAATTGTATATAGTTACATCAAGTAACAGCATATACCGTATGGGTACTCAGGAAGAAACCCTGCATAAGCTGCTTGGTCAATATATTGAGAAGTATTTCCCTGATGTTAAATTCAAAATATATGACTGGGATGTGGCAAATGAAGAAGACTGGGCAACAAGCGGTGTATATCCGGATATTTATATTGATTTGCCTGAACGTAATACTATCAGGCATATTAAAAAATACGGCATGGAATACGATTTAACATACTTTTTATAGAGAGATACAATGTTGATTTAGACAGGCTGAATAAATCAGCAATGGCTATAATTCGTGACAGGGGTGCCGGCAAGATATATTCTTTGCCTCTTGAAATCAATGACTATATACTGTTTTATAATAAAACCCTTTTTGATGATAGAGGAGTACCTTATCCAACAGAAGGTATGACATATGATGAAGCATTTGAACTCGCAAAAAAAATGACATTCTTTGATGGTTACAAACAGATAAAAGGCTGGACACAGCATCCCGACCAGTATCTGTTACTTAACCAGAAAGGCCTTTCTTTTTTCAGCCAGACAGAAAGGGATAAGGTTTATATAACAAGCCAGGAATGGATAGAACTTGTAAATAATTTGAGAAGGTTCTATGATAAAACCCAGAATCCTGGTAACGAATGGAAAGATGTTACTGACTTTTTCTACAATTCAACAGCAGCAACAGCAATAGATAATCTTGAAAGATTGCTGAATTTTGTATCAATAAAAGATAATCAGATACCGCAAGACTTTATAGAGACTTCCGGCAGAGAACCTATTACGACAGTGAAATTGAATATTCCCTCCAATTGGGACATAACATCTATACCGGTGTTTGAAGATAATCCTGAAGAGATATATATGGCAAACGCATTGGGTATGTTCATAACTAAACAATCCCAGATGAAGGAGAAAGCATTCAAGGTAGTCAATATGTTTCTTAGGGAAGATGTTCAGAAAGCAAGAGCTGCAGACGGAATAAAAGGTGTAGTGAAAACCGAAGAAATAGCTAATGCTTTTGGAACAAATGTGCCTGAATACAAAGACCTGAATCTTAAAGCGGTATATTGGGGCGAGAACGCCGTTCAGCCTGTAAGGCCTCCTGAAATAGCAGGCGGCGGATACTGGGATATAGCAACCTGGGCAGTGTTCAGAAAATATATTTTCCAATATGGTTCGTCAACCGAGATGGCATTACAGCGAGTTGAGATGGAAGAAAACCAGTGGATTCAGGACAGGATCGCTGAAGGTTGGGAATTTTATTAGTAAATATATAAAGAAAATCTCTTTAAGGAGTTAATATTATAGCTTTTAATTTTAAATAAAAAAATCGGCATAAGGGGGTATGAATTACCTATAATGCCGATTTTTTTATCATGTGAATTGAAAGCTTGTGGTAATATATTACAGATTTCAATTAAGTACATTTATGGGGTAATTGGAGAGTATTCTAAAAGGATATTTAATCAATCAGTGAATGTAAATGTTTTACCGAAGAATGTTACATTTTGTATATTTTCAGGTAAAACAAAGTTCATCTTAAACTTAAAGTTTGCAGACTTGCTGTCCCACGATGCAGAGATGAACCTGGGATAGACTATTTTTCCGTCTTTAAGTGCGATTGATATGTCTCTTGAAACTGATACATCCTTTACAGGGTAGGTTTTTTCTCCGTTTTTGGATAAAACCTCAGATGTATCCGATAAGCTTTTTATAATGTTATTAAGTTCAAGATCTCCGTCGGTATATCCAGGAGAAAGGTTAATCTCAAGTTCAGTAGCCCCGCAGGTTATTTCAGCTTTTCTCTCTGAATAACTTGCGGTGAGCGTTTTAGATGCTATTTGCTGGACAGTGCTGAACGCAATTTTCCAATCTCCTGTTATCGTACGTATGGCATGTTTCCCGCTAAATACAAGAGATAATGTATTTATATCATGTTTACCTATATCAAAATATATGGTTTTATTTCCTGTGTCGTAAAGTACACCGGAAGTCTCCCAAATGATTGTGCCATCAGGAGTTCTCAAACCAAATAATCCGGTGCTCCACCCGTATTTTGCAATATCATTGTCGCGGTAATGAATAGCCAGAGTTCCGTCTTGGGTTTCAACACCTGTGATTGTCAAGAATTCTGCATTCTTTAAGACAACAGGCTGTGTTATGCCTATGTGTGCTCCAATGTTAAAATCTAGAGATAAATTTTCAAGTTCCTGGATGTCGGTGCAGATTGCTGCCAGTTGAAGTGACGTTGTTGCTGATGCAGCTTCGCCGGTAGCTATATCTTCTTGGATAATGGCTATGGCTGAATTTGTACTGCTGTCATAATCGACGACAGCCGGTATGGACTCTCCATTTTTATTTAAGAAATAAATCGTATTTGAAAGGTGACCGCCTTCTATATCACGTAGCTTCAGCCGGATATAAGCATTGTGCCCTTCTATATAAGCACCAAGAGGTGTGATTTCTATTCCGTTGTCTACGACTGTTCCCGATAAAGCATCTGCTGTTGCTATGTGATTTTTGGCGTCGGGGTTGAAAAATATGGAATTATAGAATTCATTGATATTGATTACACCACCCTTTGCCAGTGCTGTTATAGAGCCAAGAAGCAGCATCACTAAGCTGGCTGCAATCAAAACTGTGCGGCGTACTATATGCGTATGTGTGCGTTTGGGATGCTCACAATAGTAATGTTGAGCCTGTTTCTTACCGGTAAAGCTATTTTCGCTCCTTTCACGCATATTGATTTTATTTAATGTAAGTTTTTTAACTCTTTCGGAAGAAACCGCATATTTTGCAGAAAGCTCTATGGAGTCATCAGATATACAGTCCATTAGGTTTGAGATTTTCAATTCCATAATCTTTACCTCCTTGAATCAGCTTTAGTCGAAGTTTTTCACGACCGCGCCTAAGTCTTGTCTTGATGGTGGAAACTTTTATTTGCATATCATCAGCAATTGCTGAGACTGACTGGCAATAGTAATAATGCCGTAGAAATATTTCACGGTCTGGCTGCTCCATTGATAAAATGAATTGCCGAACCAAATCGGCCAGTTCGCGATTAAGGAATTCGCTCTCCAGATCGTCGTCAGAAGTCAGTATAATACAATCGTCAATGTGTACTTCCGCACCCATTTCACGAAGTTTGTTTTTTGCTTTGTTGCGTGCAATACTTCCAAGATAGGCTTTAAGGCGGGAGGCGTCTGTTTTGCCTATATTATCCCAAAGTGCCAGAAAAACATCTGAACACACCTCTTCAATGTCATGCTGTGACATGCAACTGCCGATTACGTTATAGATTATAGTACTGACATATGGAGTGTATCGGTCTATCAGGCAAGCAAGGGCATTGCTGTCCCCACACCTTATTGCATGAAGCGTCTCACTGTCATCCATAACCATATCACCTCTTTTTTTATATTGACAGCTGTCGATTATAATAACACATAAAAGTGCAATTTGGTTTCGCTAAGTTGAATATTTATAACATAAAACTCTATTTTAGTTATAGCCTTTATCTTTAGTATTGCGCTATAGAGAAAAATTGACAATCTGTTTTTTATTATGATAAAATTATAAATAAGATAATCTGGATTTGAAATATATGATTTTAGTTAATTGTAATTAGTGTATAAAAAATAAAAGCAATAGATGTAGCAGTTAGTTTTATAACATTATAATTAAAAGATTGGAAGAAGTGATGCAGCACTTTTATAAACATATTTTATACACATATATTATATTAACCTGTTGTGCTAGTTAATTTTATAGAAAATTCTACAAGTGAAAAAGTCTAACATCTCATTTTACCCTTTTTGTAGGTTTCAATAACAATACAAAATAGATAAAATGTAAGCTGAGAATTAATAAAGCTATTCTATCAAAAATAAAACTCTATAATTTAATAAAAAATAGATAGCTTTTATCAGCAACTATCATCGATATATATTAAGAATCGTTAATATAACAATGATTTTATGCTGCATGATAGTGAAATTATTATTGAATTTTAATAAATCAACTCAAAAAAACTTGGAAAGTTTTCTGTAAGATAATATGAGAGATCTGTTTTAGTTCTGCCATAGAGCTAGATTTAACAGAATATGGAAGTATTAATTCTGTCATAAATGAAATGCTCAAGTAAATCTCAAATCTTATAGAATATAAGTATGAAGCATACAGGTCTATTGAAGCATTCCAATATCAGTTTGCAAGTTTAGGAAGAGCAAAATATGCAGTTATTTTGAAGGCTATGAAGTTACTTATAGAAATGCTCTTCTATAAAGGAAACATAATTGGAATAATTAATAACCGGACTGCTTCTTTTTTAATTTTAATTTACTTTTGTCCATATTAATTATAGAAAGTAATTTAGTATTGAAAGGTTAAAGCAAAATTATAATGGAGATGTTTTATAGATTTCACTTAGTATAATGTTCTTAAATATATAAAGTTTAATAAAGCACAACAAGTTATATTAATAAAATATAAAAACAATTAAGGGGGATATCAATGTTAAAAGGTATCAGGTTTAGAAAAGCATTAATCATAACTCTGATTGTTATGATAATTGCTTCATTATCGGTGCCAGCTGCGTTTGCTGCAAGCAGCACACCGGAAATTAAAATAATTGTAAATGGTGAAACTTTAAAGCCGGAGGTAGCGCCACAAATCATCGATGGAAGGACAATGGTTCCTCTCAGATTTATAGCAGAAGCATTAGGAAATACTGTTGACTGGGATGCTGCAAAAAGGGTGGTTCTTGTTGATTCATCATCAATCAAGCTGGAAGAATCTCCGGATACTACTATAAGACTGTATGTAGCAGGTAAAGAAATCGAGACTGAAGTACCTCCGCAAATTATTAACGGCAGGACAATGGTCCCTGTAAGATTTGTTGCAGAAGCTTTAGGTGCAGAAGTCGGATGGGATGGAAAGACTTATACTGTTACTATAAATAAGGCAACAGAAAAGTACGGCTATAAAAGGGAAATAAAGAAGCAAGGCAAAGTTGTTGTTTCGCTTGAGCCTGACGAGTTGTACATAGTTACATCAAATAACAGGGCTTATGAAAGAAATCCGCTGGAACCTGAGGAATGCGCACCGGAAGAAACAGTTGAAAAGCTTATTGGTCAATATATAAGAAAATATTTGCCAGATATTAAGTTCAAAATATATGACTGGGACGCAGCAAGTGAGGATGACTGGCTGACAAGTGGCGTTTATCCGGATATATATATTGATGTGGCAGACAGAAATACAACAAGGCATATAAGAACTTATGGTATGGAATATGATCTGACATCAATGATAGAAGAATACAATCTGGATTTAGAAAGATTGAATAAATCCGCAATGAATAAAATAATGGACAGAGGAGCAGGAAAGATATATTCTCTTCCTCTTGAAATTAATGATTATGTAATGTTCTACAATAAGAAGTATTTTGATTCCAGAAATGTGGAATATCCGACATCAGGTATGACATATGATGAAATTTTTGATTTAACAAGAACTATGACATACCAGGAAGGTTTTAACCAGATTAAAGGCTGGGTACAGCATCCAGACCAATATTTGAAGCTTAATCAGTTAGGAATAAGTTTCTTCAGCCGTACAGAAGCCAATAAAGTAGAAATTAACACTGAAGAATTCACAAACCTGGTTAAAAACCTACATAGATTTTATGATCCATTACAGATTTCAGGCAATACTTATGTAGGCACGGATGACTTCTTGAGAAGAGGAATTGCAGCAATGTGTGTGGAATCTCTGGAATACTTGCCTAAATTGGCCGGCGTTAAAGAATACATGATTCAAAGAGATGCTGATTGGTGGCCTGCAAATAGAGATGACAGGCCTAATCCTGATACATGGTACGTACCTACACAGTGGGATATAGCATCAGTTCCGGTATTCCCGGAAGCACCTAACAATATATACGACGCAAATGTATTGTCAATGTTTATTACAAAACAGTCTCAGATGAAGAAAACAGCATTTGAGGTAGTAAATGTGTTGCTGAGAGAAGATGTTCAGAAGGGAAGAGCAGCTGATGGAATTAAAGGTGTAGTAAAAACAGAAGAAATTGCAAATGTTTTTGGTACAAATGTGCCTGAATACAAGAATCTTAATCTTAAGGCTGTTTATTGGGGCGAAAACGCAGCTCAGTCTGTAAGAAGTCCTGAAGGAAGTAGCCGGAGGAGGATACTGGGATATCAGTACATGGGATATATTCAGAAAGTATATATTCCAGTACGGTTTAAAACCTGAATTAGCAATACAGCGTGTTGAAAAAGAACAAAATGAATGGATACAGCAGCGTATTGCAGAAGGCTATTCCTTCTAATAAGCAAAGTATATAATAAGATAAAAATAAAAGCTCTCAATAATGAGAGCTTTTATTTTTAATACTTAATGTGCCTTGTACAAATGACAATTATTTGTTTGTATGATAAAATAAATATCAGGTTTTTACATATACTACAAAAATCAAAATAGATTAATAGAGAGGTTATTATGAGTTCTCGAAAATTGATGATAATCGATGGAAACAGCATAATGAACCGTGCATTTTATGGTTTGCAGGGACATCAGTTACTGTCTACTTCTGATGGGTTATATACAAATGCAATATATGGGTTCATTAATATATTGCATAAATATATAAATGAGGAAAACCCGGGATACATATGTGTTGCTTTTGATTTGAAAGCTCCTACATTCCGGCATAAGGAATTCGAAGAATATAAGGCGAATAGAAAGGGAATGCCTGAAGAACTGGCAGTCCAGATGCCTGTGATAAAAGATGTACTTGATGCTATGAATGTAAAAAGGCTGGAAATAGAGGGATATGAAGCAGATGACATAATTGGCGCTGTTACTCTAAAAGCTGAGAACAGTGGATATGAATCAATAATAATAACCGGAGACAGAGATTCGTTGCAGCTTGCATCTAATAAAACCCGAATAAAAATACCGTCTACTAGAATGGGCAAGACTGAAACTACTGAATATAACTATGACATAATAAAAGAAAAGTATGGTGTTACACCCAGACAAATGATTGATGTTAAGGGACTTATGGGTGATAAGTCTGATAATATTCCGGGTGTTCCCGGCATTGGAGAAAAAACTGCCCTTGAATTGATTAAAGAATTCGGTTCTATTGATAATATGTACAATAACATTGATAAGATAAGTAAAAAAAGTCTGAAAGAGAAGCTTATTAACAATAAAGAACTGGCGTATATAAGTAGAAAACTCGCAGAAATTGTCAGGAACATTCCGGATATGGATATTAATATCGAAGATTTTGTAATGGTAGATTATAACAGGGAAAAGCTATACCAGCTTTTCAAAAGGCTTGAATTTAAAAGTTTTATTGAAAAGTTTGGCCTTGAAGAAGGCAAAAAACACGAATGCCTTAATTGCGATGTAAACATGATAACATGTAATGACGACATTATGAACTTGAAAACTGAAATAAAGAACAAAGGTAAGTTTGCGCTATATTATCTAATTGATAAAATTGGAGATCATCAGACAAAACTTCAGGGCATGGCTGTTTGTTTTTCTGATAATATATGTTATTATGCAGACTTGATTGAAAAAATAAATGAAGAAGTTTTTCTTAATGCATTTAAAGAAATATTTGAAGATGACTCTATAAAAAAATACGGCCATGATATAAAAAATCTTATTGTTTACCTTAAGCAAAAAGGCATTGAAATAAGGGGCATAAGTTTTGACACCATGGTTGCAGCATATCTTTTAAATCCGTCAAGGGATACATATACCGTATCCGAACTTGCAGAAGAATATATTGGAGTTGCTATAGACCCAATTGAAAATCTCATAGGAAAAGGGAAAAATTTCAAAAGATTTTCGGAAATAGAAATAGATAAACTTTCTGTGTCAGCATGTGAACATTCAAATGTTATTTTCAGGTTAGTTAATGAAATTGACAGTAAAATTGCTGAAAATTCACAGCATGAGTTGTATTATGATATTGAGCTGCCTCTGATAGAGGTCCTTGCCAGTATGGAGTACTATGGATTTAAGGTAAATACTGAAGAATTGAAAGCATTCTCTGCAGAGCTGGAAGATAAAATCAATGCGCTTATGGGAGAGATTTATAACTTAGCAGGGGAAGAATTTAACATAAATTCAACGAAACAACTTGGGACAGTACTTTTTGAAAAACTGGGACTCCCGCCGGTAAAAAAGACCAAGACAGGATATTCAACAGATGCTGAAGTATTGGAGCAGTTATCATCAAAACATGAAATTGTTCAGAAAATACTTGATTACAGACAGTTAGTAAAGCTCAAATCCACATATGTGGAAGGTCTGTTGTCGGTTATAAATCCGCATACTGGAAAAATTCATTCAAGCTTCAACCAGACAGTTACCGCCACAGGAAGAATCAGCAGTACTGAGCCTAATCTTCAGAACATACCGATAAAGATTGAATTGGGAAGGAAAATAAGGAAAGTTTTTATTCCCGAAAGCGAAGATTATATACTGCTTGACGCGGATTATTCACAAATAGAGCTGAGGGTACTTGCGCATATTACAGGCGATGAAAACATGATCAGAGCTTTTCAGAGGGATGAAGATATTCATACTTCTACGGCGTCACAGGTTTTCGGTATATCGCCGGAGGAAGTTACAAGCTTGATGAGATCAAGAGCTAAAGCCGTTAATTTTGGAATAATATATGGCATAGGCGACTTCAGCCTGTCAAAAGATTTGGGAATAACACGAAAACAGGCCAGGGAATATATAAATCAGTATCTTAATAAATATCCGAAGGTTAAAGAATATATGCATAATATAGTACAGTATGGTAAGGAAAACGGTTTTGTCACAACCTTATTCAACAGGAGAAGGTATTTGCCCGAGCTGACATCAAGTAATTTCAATATACGTTCATTTAGCGAAAGGGTAGCTTTGAATACTCCGATACAGGGAACAGCCGCTGACATAATAAAAATTGCCATGGTAAAAGTGCATAATGAATTAAAATCCCGAAATCTGAAATCCCGGCTTATACTTCAGGTTCATGATGAATTGCTGATAGAGACTCATAAGAGTGAGGAAGAAACAGTAAAAAAATTATTGAAGGACAGCATGGAAAAGGCAGTAAAATTGCTTGTACCGTTAAAAGTTGAAGTTAAGCGCGGGAATAACTGGTATGAGACGAAATAGCAAGGAGGCAGATTTTATTGCTGGTTATAGGAGTAACAGGCGGGATAGGAACCGGTAAAAGCACTCTGTCATCGCTACTTGCTTCGCATGGAGCGGAAATTATAGATGCGGATAAAATATCTAAGGGAATAATGAAAAAAGGGAAAAAAGCATATAATGATGTAGTTAATGCTTTTGGAAGTGATATTCTGGGTTCAGATGGGGAAATCGACAGAAAAAAGCTGGCTTCAATTGTATTTAGGGATAACTCCAGGTTGCAATTATTAAATTCATTAACTCATAAGTATATCATTCAGGAGATGCTGGAGAAGCTCAACAGAATTAAAAGTACCGGAAATACTGATATTTGCGTGCTGGATGTACCAATCCCCGTGGAGCATGGTTTTCTTGACACAGCTGATGAGATTTGGGTAGTTACAGCTTCTTTGGAAACGAGAATTAAAAGGATAATGAACAGGGATAATATGACCAGACAAGAAGCAGAGCAGAGAATAGCAGCCCAGATGTCACAGGAAGATTATATAAAGCTTGCTGATTTAGTATTAGAAAATGACGGCAGCGTACATGATTTAGAAAAAAAAGTAGACGAATACTTAATAAGAAAGAGTTATCGGTGATGTTTTTGTTTATTTCTTATAAAAAAATTAAAAGATATATATTGCTATTATTGATTTTTGTAACCACAATTCTGGTTTTAAATAATAGAACCTTTTTTTTAAGAATGTTTTTTCCTGTTAAATATGACAATATTGTATATGAATATTCTATGAAAAATAATTTAGATCCGTATCTGGTATTTGCTATCATCAAAGCTGAAAGCAATTTTGACCCTGATGCCACATCACATAAAAGTGCAAAAGGGTTGATGCAGATAACTGACGAGACAGCTTATGAAGTGGCAAAAACCATGAAGCTTGATGATTTCAAGCCGGAGGACTTATATCATCCTGAAAAAAATATCATGATAGGTACGAAATATCTGAGATGGCTGCTGGATCAGTTCAATAACGACACTGATCTGGCCATAGCCGCATATAATGCGGGAATTGGTAACGTTAAGCAATGGCTTATGAACAAAAACTTAAGCAGCAACGGAATTACCCTTGAAAAGATACCATTCAAGGAGACAGACAGGTTTGTTGTCAAAGTTAAAAGGTATCACAAATCATATAAATATACATATGGCAGCAAATAAGAGAAAACTTATTCAAGAGCAAAATACTTATGCTTGAATAAGTTTTCTTTTAATAATATATAATTAGCTTTTAATATAGTTTTCGTCCCACAGCATTCGCAACGGGTTCAAGCTCTTTCATTAATTGTGCAAACCTATCGGGCTTAAGGGATTGAGGACCGTCGCACAGCGCATTGTATGGATCTGAATGTACTTCGATTATCAGACCGTCGGCTCCTGTTGCTATTGCACCTTTAGATATAGGCTTTACATACTTCCATGACCCTGTACCGTGGCTCGGATCCACAATGATTGGCAGGTGTGAAAGCTCCTTGACAACAGGGATTGCACTTAAATCTATAGTATTTCTTGTAGCTGTTTCAAAGGTTCGGATGCCGCGTTCACAAAGTATAATATTAGTGTTGCCCTCGGCACAAATATATTCAGCTGCCATGAGCCATTCTTCAATAGTAGCAGACATGCCTCTTTTAAGCAACACGGGTTTTCCTGAAATACCTGCTTCCTTAAGAAGCCTGAAATTTTGCATGTTTCTGGCTCCTATTTGAATAATATCGGTATATTTCGCAACCAATTCAATATCTCTTGTATCTACTACTTCTGTTACCATTTTTAATCCTGTAGCTGCACGGGCAGCTGCCATGATTTTTAAGCCATCTTCTTCAAGTCCCTGAAAGGAATAGGGAGAAGTACGGGGTTTGTATGCACCTCCGCGTATTATAACTGCTCCCGCTTCTTTAACTTTAAAAGCTACATTAATGAAATCCTCTTCATTTTCAATTGCACAGGGCCCTGCTATAACTACAATTTTTTCACCGCCGATTTTTACATCTCCTATTTCTACTATTGTAGGGGTATCCTTTAATTCGCGGCCTATTAGTTTATAGGGTTTCATGATGGGTACAATATCTTCTACACCCGGCATTATCGATATGGAATGTGTATTAAGATTTCTTTTGTCTCCTATTGCTCCTATTACCGTTTTTACTTCTCCTATAATAGGGTGGGTTTTAAAACCTAATTCGGTCAGTTTTTGCTCCACATTATTTATCTGTTCTTCTGTAGCGTTTTTGCTCATTACTATAATCATAAAAATCCCTCCTTGTGACGTTTCATGATATTTATACAAATTTCATAGTTAAATTCGGTAAATAAAAACTCCTCAATCCCGTTAGGGACGAGGAGTATATTCCACGCGTTACCACCCTTATTGGCAAAAAGCCCACTCATTTAATGTACGGGATACCTACAGTATTGTATATATCCGATACATCCTTCCTTTTAACGGTGGAAGTTCCGGTGCAGCCTACTAAAATTTCAGCCCACAGTTCAAAGGAGAACTTCAGTAAAATGCTCTTACCGGGCTCACACCCTCTCCGGCTCGCTTAAAAGATACATTATACCTACTTTTCCTTATCATTACTTTTAGCTATATAATACTTTATTATATACTATGACATATGTTGTGTCAATGATAATTCATAGATAAGCCAATTATAAACATGTTGAAGAATTAAACTTTTTTTTATATAATAATATATTGGATTTGATTCGTTATTGTAATTTTCTATTATTTTTTATGTTAATAAATTTAAGTTTATTTTAAGGTTTTTGCTTTATTATTTTTTAATAATTACATAAAAGGAGTTAATAATCTTGAAAAAGCCTTTAAATTACATATTACTGATAATTGCAATGTTCTTGTTATCAGCAGAATTATCCGGAACAAATGGTGTATTATTTAATATAGTAATTTGTATGGCAGTTTCATTTGTAATATTTATGCTTGGAGCCACTAGATATAGGTTGTCCAATTTGGTAAATATTATACTTCTGGCAGCAAATATATTATTTTTTGTATTTATGCGTAAACATAATGTCTATTTTTTTAACGTTATCATAATCGCATATATAATCTGGAGTTATATAACACCCCATATAGCAAAATTTAAAAATATCTTTAATATTTCATTTCTAATAAGCTGCCTGGCTGCTTATGTATTTTCTCTGATGCGGGTAAATTTATTTTTCATGATATTAATTCTGTATCCGATATATTTATCCGGGTATATGACAAAAGATTTTAATTTTGAGAAGTCAAGAAAACAATTAGTCTATCTTATCATAAACATCCTTTTCTCAATGTCAGGTCTAATAATTCTGCTTTCTACAATAAAAAGCTTAACTATTGCCAAAAACATAAGGTTGTTAGACTTTTTTGGTATGGGTCCGAAAATTCTGGCATATGTACCTTTTGCAATAGTATTTTATTTGTGGGCATCTATTTGTATAAATATATTGATATACATCTATTCTGATATCTATTCTGATATATTGAAAACCAAACTTGAAACAAACAGTGAGATCAATTTTACTTCAAATATAACGAAAAATGCCATGATCGCTTTAATCAGCTTCTTTTCGATTATTTGCGGATTATTGCTGATGAGTAACTATGCTTTAAGCGGGGAAATAGGAAAAGCATTCAAAAACCTGCTTGACCACAATATAATCGTCAATGGCATGTTTCTGGCTTCTTTATATCTGGTACTAATGTGTTTAATAGGTAAAGGGCTTTCTGTTTTAGTTCTGACTATTATTACTTTTATTTTAACGGTAGCAAATTATATTAAAATGACATATATGAATGAGCCTTTTTACCCATGGGATGTATATTATTTAAGGGATTTATTTCTGATAGGCGGAGATTATATTTCCTTAAGGCTTATTATTATTGTTGCTTCGGTAGTGGCAGTGCTTGTTTTTTTAATAATTAAATTCAGGAAACAAATTAAAAGCTTCTTGAAGTTCAGGCCACATATTAAGTTTTTGCCGATGACTGCATCTATATTGACAGTAAATCTGATTGTATTAAACGTATCATATTTTTCATATGGTTTAAATATGGGAAGATCATGGTATATCGGTAAAGATGAATTGCTTAAGAACGGCATGATGGTTCAGACCCTTTATAATTTGGAACAGCTAAAAACATACCTGCCGGAAAGAGAAAAAGATTACAGCTATGATAAGATGGTAGAGATAAATGAAAAATATAAACTGGAAGATTCAGAAGGAACGGAAAATTCAGTAAAACCTAATATTGTCGTAATAATGAGTGAATCTTTCTGGGATCCTTCCCAGTTCGATAATGTTAAATTTGACAAAGTATTAGCGGAAACTGTGAATAAATACAAGAAAGGTGAATTAATATCTCCGATATTCGGGGGAGGTACGGCCAACACCGAATTTGAGGTATTGACCGGGCTTACCAATTATTTCCTGTGCCCGGGTGTAATTCCTTATAATGCATATTTAAGAAGAGATACAATCAGTATAGCATCTGTATTAAAAGACAATGGTTATGAAACGATAGCTATACACCCGAATGTTGCAAGTTTCTATAACAGGAATAAGGTTTATGATTATTTTGGATTTGATACATTTTTAGACTATTATAAATTTAATTTAAAGGAAGATTTCAAAGGCCCCCATATATCAGATGAAAAATTCATTGATAAGGTTATAGACACTTTAAATAATAATACGGGTAAACCTAAATTTGTATTTGGTATAAGTATACAGAATCATGACCCTTATTATGATTTATATGATTCCTTTGATGTAAAAGTTGAATCAGATAAGCTTGACAAGGTAGAAACTAACATACTTACTAATTTTTCCCAGAACATATATGATGCAGACAGAACTTTCAAAAAATTGATTGAAGCAATAGAGCAAACGGATACACCTACTATGGTTTATTTTTTCGGAGATCATCTTCCCAGGCTGGGGCATCCCAAAGGGAATATGCATTTATACGATAAATTGGGATATTTCGAAAACATAGATGCTGCAGAAAGTGATGCTAAATTATATACTACACCTATTGCAATCTGGTCGAATTTCAAAGAAGTGGAAGAGATCAGTACGGCGATATCACCAGCTCAGTTATCCTATCAAATACTTAAGGACTCTAATGCGGAGATCCCGGGTTACTTTTACATTTTCAACGAATTAATAGAAAAATATCCGGTTCTTCAGAATAGGATAGGAATCAACGTAGATACTAACGATGAACTTATTAAAGATTATAGGATGATACAATACGATATATTGTTTGGCAAACAGTATCTTAAAAAGATAAACAGTTCCACCAATTAGTGATATTATTTAGATAAACATAGCAGTAAAATTTTAATATAGAATTTACATATGGAATTTAATATTGCATTATAGCTTTAGTTTTCTGGTGCTTATGCGAAATAAAGCGGATATAATCATAATTCCGAGAGCAATGGAACCTGCGCTTGCCATAGTTTTTATACCTTCAGTCAATCCCAGCTGATATCTGTTCTGAACCATATATTGTACGGTATTATATGCACCGGACCCGGGTACAAGCGGTAGAATCCCTGATACTGACAATATTGTAGCAGGAGTTTTTAACAGCCTTGCCAGGGTTTCGCTGTATATGCTGACTGCTATAGCTCCCATAAAAGTAGCAAAAATAACCTGGTCGGTATAGTTTTTAAAAAAAATGTAGGTAAGCCAGCCTACAGAACCTGAAAGACCAGCCCAAAAAGCTTTTTTCATATCTAGGTTATAAAGCAAGGCAGGGCAAAGGCTGCCCATGAATGATAAAATCAGACTGCCTGTAAATGATAAAGCTAAATATTTCATATCAGGCTCCTTATAAATATCTTAAAACTGCTGTAAAAACAATTCCTATGCCCGATGCGGCGGCAATCGCTGCAAATGCAGCTTCTGTCAGTCTGTATAAGCTGGATACAGTATCACCATACAAAGCATCTTTAATTCCGTTTGTTATTGTCAAACCCGGTACCAATATCATAACAGACCCGATGGCAATCTTATATATGTCCGCATATGGCAGAATTATCGTTGATACAATACATAGTATTCCTGCAATAATACATGATACAAAGTAGTTGAAAAATAAAAATAAGCCCATATTTTCAAAACATCCTTTAACTGTATAAATCACAATGCTTATAAAAAAAGCTATTATGGCCTCATATATTTTCCCGTTAAATAAAATTGTATATACAAAAGCTGTTATACCGGCAGCTAACAATCTCACATAAATAGGGTATATTGGAATACTTTCAATAATTTCAAGCTTTTTCATAGCTTCCTCATAATTCAGAGGATTATTTTTCAATGTTCTGGAAAAGGAGTTAACCATCTCTATTTTTTTTAAATCTATATTACTTCCGCTGATGTATTTGACAAGAGTAATTGTCTGATTATCCTCAGATTCTGCGGAAATAATAATACCTGTCAGTACTACAAAACTTTCGCTTTTTACATTATAACTGCTGAAGATATTTGAAATTGTTTCCTGAACCCTGTAAATTTCAGCTCCGCTTTTTATCAGTATTTCACCTGCTTTTATGGCAATATTTGCTACTTCTTTTATGTTCATAAACTTTCACCGACCATATATATATGCTGTTGATGTTTATCAGCTTAAATTGCTGGCGCAGATAAATGCTGCCATGTTTATATATTGTTATGATTGATGAATAATATTCATACTTTTATCTTTATCGGAATTACTAATATATAATTCAAAATGATAAGGTTTAATTTAGAATTGTAGAACAAACTATAATATTATGTTAAAATATATGTTGCGTAAAAGGAAGGAGAGTTATATGAGCATCAATATATCGAAAGATGAAATAAAAAAGTGTACAAAGCTGGTAGTGTCAGAAAATAAAAGATTTCTGCAATATGAGAACGGTGAACCCTTTTTCTATTTAGGTGATACTGCATGGCTTCTGTTTATTAATTTAACTCGTGAAGAAGCTGAAATATATCTTGAAGACCGCAGAAAAAAAGGTTTTAATGTAATACAGGCCATGCTTGTGCATGAAATGCCGGAAAGAAATATATACGGCAGAGAACCTTTTTATGATTTGGATTTTTCAAAACCCGACACTTCAAAAATTAAAGATACTGATGGAAATGAAATCTATAGTTATTGGGATCATGTTGATTATATTACCAGACTGGCAGCAAAGAAAGGTATGTACATAGCAATGGTTCCTGTATGGGGTTCTGTCGTAAAAGGAGGGCACATAAGCAAAGAAGGCGCGCATAATTATGCCAAGTGGATTGCTGAGCGTTATAAGGATGAACCGAATATTATATGGTTTGTCGGAGGAGACATATACGGCTATCAGCATACTGAATTATGGCTGGATATGGCTAATACAATAAAAAGTATAGACAGGAATCATCTTATGTCATTTCATCCTTTTGGGGGAACTCAATCATCTACATGGTTCCACGAAGAACCATGGCTGGATTTTAACATGTGTCAGTCCGGACATAGGAGATACGACCAGGCGGAACAGGTAGGAAATATTATCGGGGAAGATAACTGGAAATTTATACAGAATGATTATACACGAGTTCCCATTAAACCAACCTTTGACGGTGAGCCGTCATATGAAGGAATACCCCATGGGCTTCATGATACAAGCCAGCCCAGATGGAAGGATGAAGATTGCAGGAGATATGCCTATTGGGCGGTTTTTGCCGGAGCATTTGGGCATACTTTCGGTAATAGCGCAATAATGCAAATGAATAAACCGAATTTCGGCAAACCTAATTACGGAGTAGATTCCTATTGGTACGAAGCTATAAATGATTCCGGTGCTTCACGGATGATACATCTTAAAAATCTTATATTGTCACGTCCTTATTTTGAAAGAATACCGGATCAAAGCGTCATACATGGAGATGAAGGTTTCAGATATGACAGGGTAATTGCTACTAGAGGCAGCAGTTATTTATTTGCCTATACATATACAGGACGCCCATTTGAGATAAATATGGGCATTATTTCCGGAAGGTATGTGAATGCATGGTGGTACAGTCCAAAAGACGGAAGCGTGCAATTTATCGGAAAGTATGAAAATTCCGGTGTCTGCAGATTCGCTCCTCCGGGTGAAAAAGCAGATGGCAATGACTGGGTCCTGGTGCTTGATGATGCGGAATGCGCATATAAGGAGCCCGGCGTTCTAGAATAACGAATAAAACAACCCTGAATTCAATAAATATGAATTCAGGGTTGTTTTTATGTTTATATTAAGTTATCAGTATATTTCTTTATAGATCAGATACTCTTGTTCTTTTTGACGGATCTATTATTCTCATAACTATTGCCGCTCCTTCTGCCCTGGTAAGAAGACCGTTAGGGTCAAACATATACTGTCCGGGTTTACCGGTAGTTTTTCCGGCTATTATACCTGCACCGGTACAGAGCTTAACGTCTTCAACATTTTTAACGCTTGACCAGTCAATTATATAGGAACTTTCCTCATCAATATCCTCTTTTACCGGTAATGCTTCCCGTTTATATTTAAGTGCTCTTGCGGCTAATACCGCCGCATATTCACGAGTACAGGGTGCATCATTGTTTGAGATTTCACCATTCATTACAAGGCCTGCATTTTTAGCGGCATCTATATATATATCCGCCCAATGATCTGTAGTTCCTTTAGCTGTACTTATATTAAGAGCTCTTACAAATATGGATACGATTTCCCCATATGTAAGAGTTGAATTCGGTCTGAAAGTACCGTCCGGCATACCGCTTAAGAGGCCTTTTTGAGCAAAATCTTTGATTATGTTTTCTGCCCAGTGGCCTTTGATATCAGAAAAATTCACATTCTGATTATTTACCTTTTTTGGCTTGACAGGGGTGTAGTAAACTGAAATCCTTGGTTCCCAATCCTCCACACCGCCAAATAAATATTCAATAGTCAATGCGTCTCCTTCTTCACTGTCCAATTGACGCCTTGATTCATTTACAACAGCACCGGGACCTACATTTTGATATTCATAAAATCTTGCTTTTTCTGCCGTTGCTTCGTGCATGTCCGTCCAGCCTTCATCCTTAATGTGGAATCCCAGATAGCAGTTCTTATATACTATTTGTGCATTTTGCCTCCAAGGCCTTCCGAGGTAAGTAGTTTTTTGAGTAACATTGCTTTGCAGTGTACAATTCAGGAATATGAAACCGTAAGGCTGGTTTATATCAGTATTTGCCGCTGTTATATAACCGTAGTCCTGAGAATAAATGGTGCATTTATTGAATATAGCAAACCCGGGGCCGTATATGAAATCAACATCGCCTTTAATATAGCAATTTTCATAATAATTGCGCCCGTCCGCATATAATGTATCCTGACAGCCGATAAAACCGCAATTAAAGAAAGCAATCTTATCAGCACCGGTAGTCATAGCAAGAGCCTGAGAACCGCGTCCATAACTGTTTTCGAAAGTTATGTTTTCCCCGTTGAAACCTTCTCCCTGAATCAATACGGTAGTACCTCTATTATCCATGTTAGCCGATGCAGGAATATTATAGACTATTTTGGTAGTTTCCCTGTCCTCACCTATTAAACTGATGTTTTTCTTATTTTTGGGGACCTTAACCCTTTCATTATACTCTCCGCTTTTCACATATATGATTATCCTGTCAGTATTGTTCTCGGGAATGCTGTCTATAGCAGACTGAACGCTGTCAAAATCACCTGTGCCGTCTTTTGCTACAACTATATTCGGAAGAGTAACGCTAATATTATCTATGAAAAAGATAGGTGTTTGATTTGATGTAGATTTACATTCAATTTTTGATATATCTGAAACTTCACTGTAAAAAGGAACCTGGGATAAATATCTCATACCGTCAAAAAAGACATCTGCTTTATGTGATACGGTATTGAGCATAAGCATAAATTGATGTTTGCTGCTTATATCATAGTCGGTAATAATAGTTGAATATGTATTGTCTGGATTTATATATACAAAGCCATTTGCAGTATTTTCTATAATAGCGGCTGTCTTTCCGTCAGATGATTTGAACTCTACTCTGTCACGGGAATAGGCAGTCTGTGAATAGTCATATTTGACTATCATTAATTCGGATGAAGATATAAGTTCTTTTTCGTATTTATTATAGTATTTTTCCGGCTGATCATCATCATATAACACGTGAAAATACTTTTTTGATATATTTCCTGAATTGTTCTTCGCGGTTACTTCTATAGCATTCATTTTCGAAGGAAGAGATATAACGGCGGAAAATTTGAGAGTAGATGTTGTTGTCTTAGATGCAACTTCATAACCGTTTACACTAATTTTTATTTCACATTGTTCATTTACAGCTCCTGAAACCGTATAAGACGACCTGTTTACTACTGAGTCTGTCTGATCCACCAAAAGAACCGGTGAAGCTGAAGCGTTTTCTGCCTGCGCCTTGGTATAACCCGGAGCCAGATTTGACTGAAGCGGAAGTAAAAAAACAGCAACACAAATCATTAGAGAGACAATTTTTTTCATAATAATTACCCCTTTTTCAGAAATGTATTTGTTATAAAAAGCAGTAAAAAGTAATACAAATCTTTATTTGCAATTCCAGTAAATTTAATTCATTATACCAAAATATGCATTAAAAATCTAAACATTTTAGGCACGGCTAAATCTTATTCAACATTTGAAGCAAATTTATCGGATTTATAATATTGCTGAAAATAAAACATAGGCCTTAAATAACTTATTTATATAGAAAATTAATTCAGTAATAAATATGTTGATAAGGAATGCTGAATTTAAAATTTATGGTAAAATATCACATTAAATTGTTAAATATGTTGATATATATCTATTATTGATTAAAAATGTTTGGAAGTGTATGTTATACTAAAATATAAACCGCTGTTAAGGAGACAATTTTAGAAGAAGGCTGAATTTAGGGAGGTAGATGATTTGAAGCGAATATTTGCTACTGTGTTTATTGTGATTCTTCTTTTTTCCATGATTTTTTATTCAGGAATTGACAGAAATGTGTCAGCAGAGCCCCAGAGTAATGCAACGGAAACAATTAAAGTACCGGCTTTTCCGGGAGCTGAGGGCGCAGGCAAATGGGCAACCGGGGGCAGAGGAGGAAGGGTAATTGAAGTCACAAATTTGAATGACAGCGGTCCGGGAAGCCTGAGAGAAGCCATTGAAGCAAAGGGCCCAAGGATTGTTGTGTTCAAGGTTTCAGGTACAATAGAATTGAAAAACAGATTAAATATAAATAATCCTGATATAACAATAGCCGGACAGACTGCACCCGGTGACGGAATAACTTTAAAAGGAGCGGCTCTTGGTGTTAATGCTGATAATGTAATCATTAGATATATAAGAGCCAGGCTGGGAGATAAAAACTCAGAATCAGATGCAATGGGTGTCAGCGGAAATAATATAATAATAGATCACTGCACAGCAAGTTGGTCTGTAGATGAGACATTTTCGGTCGGAGGAAACAATATAACCGTACAATGGTGTATAATTTCTGAAAGCCTTGTTAATTCAATACATAAAAAAGGTCCCCATGGGTTTGGAGGAATATGGGGAGGTAACAATGCAACATATCATCATAATCTCATCGCACAGCATAGCAGCAGGAATCCCAGATTTGGCGTAGGGTCAAGCTCAAATTCCACTTTCCTGAAAGTTGATTTTGTAAACAACGTAATTTATAACTGGGGTTATAATTCGGTTTATGGAGCAGACGGTGACTGTTCGGTTAATATGGTTAATAATTACTATAAGCCCGGGCCTGATACCAGAGAAAATGTAAAAAGCAGGATATTTGATACCATAAAGCAGACCACAAAATTCTACATATCCGGAAATTATGTGGAAGGAAATTCTGAAGTAACTGCGGACAACTGGAAGGGAGTAAATAAATTGGAAAGCAATAAAAGCAAGCTTTCACAGCCAATACACATGCCTGAATCTGTAACTACCCGTTCTGCGGAGGAAGCCTACAAGCTTGTACTGGAAAACGCAGGTGCCACATTGCCAAGAAGGGATGCTGCAGATGCACGTGTTGTGTCCGATGTAAAAAACGGAACAGGCAGAAACATAGACTCAGAGGATGAAGTAGGAGGTTATCCTGTATTAGTATCCGAAGAAGCACCGGCTGACAGTGATCATGACGGGATGCCGGATGAATGGGAAAAAGCAAACGGACTGGATCCTGCAAATTCTGAAGACGGCAGCTATGTAGGGAATGATGGTTACACAAATGTGGAAAGATATATTAACAGCATAACCGCAAGCGGTTCAAAAAATCCTGAAATCAAAATTAAAAGCCCTATAATGAATTCTACTCATGTTTCAGGCAAAACCATAAAAATAGAAGCAGAAGCATCAGACACTGACGGAAGTATTGCCAAAGTAGAGTTTTATAACGGCACGGAAAAAATCGGTGAAAAGACGGAAAAGCCATATTCTTTAGAATGGAAAAACGTTGCAGAAGGAATCCATTATATCAGTGCTGTAGCAACTGATGACAGCGGAACTAAAACCCAGTCCAGTGTTATAAGGGTGTTTGTAAACGATAATAACTCAATTAAACCATGGACCTCGAAGGATATTGGTGAAACAAAGATTCCAGGTTCTTCATCTTTAAATGAAGATGTGCTGATAGTTAAGGGTAATGGTAAAATCGGTGATAACAGTGACATTTTTCATTATACATATCAGAAATTAAACGGTGACGGAGAATTGTCCGCTTTGTTAAAACTATTAAAACCAAATCCTTATGGGGTGCTTTCAGGCATAATGATACGTGAATCTTTGTGCGATGATTCACCTATGGTCTTTATTGGCCTGAGATACAGCGGTGTCAGGGATAATATACTGGTGCTTGGTTCAAGAAAAGAAAAGGGCGGCTCAATGGAAACCGAAGAAAAGAAACTTACAAACCTTCCGACCAATATAAAGCTGGTGCGCAGTGGCAATAAATTTACGGCTTATTATTCTCAGTCATATGAAGACTGGCAGGAGTTTAGTTCTGTAGAACTTGTAATGAATAGTGAAGTATATATCGGATTTGCCTGTGATTCCGGACAGCAAAGTAATAAAACATATAATTACAGCAGAGGTCAATTCAGTAATATAAATTACAGCGGAAATATAACTGCCGCAGCTAATGAAGGCTTAAACAGGATATCAGTTGTCATAATAGGAGCAGGTGCATTAGTCTTGTTAGCAGCGGTTGTTATAATAGCTGCATTGAAAGGACGAAAGAAATCACATTTAAACAGTCAAGATTCGTGACTCAGGAAATTCTGATTTTATCAATTAGTTTTTGCATGGTTTATTTAAAATGAAATTATATGCAATAAAAAGCGATAAAATCAATAAACTCATTCCGGTATTAAAAAACCGAAATGAGTTTATTGATATATTTATAAATTTATCTGTCTGCATCATTCTCTGGTTAATAAAGCTTTAATCTTTTCATTTTTTATAATTTCTTCTATATGGTTTATATCCAGCTGTTTTAGTATTTTCATAACATTGAGATTGTCAAAAGGCGTCATAATCAACGAATCTTCACCGTATTCATTTACTATGCGTGTTGCCTTGCCGACATCCAAATTTGTTCTGGGACCGCCTACACATCCGCCAATACAGCCCATGCCTTCAATAAAGTTTGCATCGATTTCCTTGCCCTTTGACAAATCGTCCAATATCTCTTTACAGGACTTAACTCCGTCAACTTTCATAGATTTCAGCTGAATAAGCCTTTGCGGTTCCAGGCGGTTTACTACAGTTTTTACAGAAAAGCTAACACCTCCTGTTCTGGCATATAACCTGCCTCCCATTGATGCCTGATCCTTATCGTCACTTGGAAGCTCCTTCAGGTTGATTTCGAGGGCATCAAAAATCTCAGCTAATTCCCTGAAATTTATTACAAAGTCAATGGCACCCTTTAACTCAGGCTCATTTATTTCAGCTTTTTTAGCTATGCAGGGAGCTATAAAAACTACCTTTGCTCCTTTATACAAGGTTTTTAGAATTCTGCCTGAAGCAATCATAGGGGATACGGAAGGAGACATATGTGTAAAAATTTCAGGGTAGTGCTTTTTTGTTAAATTAAACCATACGGGGCAGCAGCAGCTTGTCAGGAAAAAATCTCCTGCGTGTTTTACAAGGTGGCTGAATTCAAATGCTTCTCTTATTGTAAGAATATCAGCAAATAAAGCTGTTTCAACCATATCTTCAAAACCTAGTAGTTTCAATGCCGTTCTTAGCTGTCCCATTGACACATCTTCACCAAATTGACCTGCTGCAGCAGGGGCTACTGAAGCATATACAGGCGTATCTTTATCCTTCAGTAGGTCAATTAAAGGTAAAAATTCCATTTTATCAGCAATAGCTCCAAAATCGCAGCTTGCAACACATTCACCGCAGTTTAAACATTTATTGTCAATAATTACGGGCTCTTTGCTCTTTTTATATATATGGGATTCATATTTGCAAACATCTTCACATTTACAGCCTTCGTGACCGCAATATTCACATGGCCCTTCAATTTTTGCTATAATCGGCTCACTGATTTCTTTTGAATTTTTAATAATATCAAGTTCGTCATCAAAATCTACGTCGCCTTTGGGATCAAGGCCCATGGCTATTCTGATGTGATCTTTTATAAACGGCATTTCTTTGTCTTCAAAATCATACTTGTCTTTAATTTCGGCAGCCAGGTGGTTTAAGTCGCTTACACTTTTAAGATTGCCGTTCCAGTATCTCTTTACAAGTTCGCCGAATATTTTCATCCTTTTTTCCTGAAAATTATTAAATTTGTTTTCTATGTAGAGTCACCCTTTCTGTGTTAGACTACAATAACATTATTATAATTCCCAAAGTTTATGTATAATAACAGGAATAATTGATTGTATTTCGAGTATGTAAATTAAAATCATAAATAATTAATAAGTATAAAGTAAAACCTGTTTTTTTGTTTTAATAGTTTTAAAATATAGGTATTAAGCTGTCATGCCTGAATACTATAATTTTAGGTTCATATTTAAAGCTACTTTTTGAATACCAGATAGTGAGATGATAAAATAATATATAGTTTTTAATATATTCTTAATAGACATATAAATTTAAACAGGAGGAAATTTATTTTGAGCATACATATAAATAAAACAGAAGTGGAACAGTGGGATTATATAGAATTAACTTTATATGGTCCTGAACATGGTAACCCGTTCATAGATGTAAAAATTGAGGCAAATTTTAGAAATGAAGATAAAGAATATTTGATAAAAGGCTTCTATGATGGTTCCGGAATATATAAAATACGTTTCATGCCTGAAAAAACGGGATTCTGGTCCTATACCACCGTTAGCAATGTAGATGAATTAAACGGACTAAATGGGGAGTTTGTCTGTATTGAAGCTTCATCTGCCAACCATGGTCCGGTTCGTGTACACAATAAATTTCATTTTCATTACGCTGACAATACACCGTATTTTCCCTTCGGAACCACATGTTACGCATGGGTGCATCAGGGCAAAGAGATGGAGGAAAAGACCTTAAATACACTTAAACAGACACCTTTTAATAAAATCAGAATGTGTGTTTTTCCAAAGCGATATATATATAATGAAAACGAACCTGAATTATATCCTTTTGAGGGCAGTCTTGAGGGAGGCTGGGATTTTACACGCTTTAACACGGAATTTTTCAGGCACTTTGAAAAGAGGATACTTGACCTGATGAGTATTGGAATTGAAGCCGATATAATACTTTTCCATCCTTATGACAAAGGGCACTGGGGATTTGACAGAATGGATGCGCAGACCGATGACCGGTATCTGAAGTATGTAATATCGCGCTTTGCAGCTTTTCGGAATGTATGGTGGTCACTGGCAAATGAATTTGATTTTATGAAAGAGAAAGATATTTCGGATTGGGACAGATTTTTAGATATTATAGCAAATAATGACCCATACGGGCATTTATGCTCGATACATAATGGATATGAATTCTATACCCATTGGAAACAGGGAATTACGCATGTCAGCATACAAAACGGCTCTGCTGTGGCTGATTTCGGAAGAGCTGGCCTGATGAGGGAAGTTTACAATAAACCGATTATCTATGATGAGGTATGTTATGAAGGGGATATAGAAAGGCGATGGGGTAATATTTCTGCTGAAGAAATGGTGCACAGGTTCTGGCAGGGTATAATAGCGGGCACATATGTGACCCACGGAGAATCTTATCTTCATCCTCAGGACATAATATGGTGGGCAAAAGGAGGAGTACTGCATGGGCAAAGCCCTCAAAGGATAGCTTTCCTGAAAAAGATAATTGAGGAAGGCCCGAAAGACGGTATTAACCCTATCGACAAATGGCAAAATCTTAAACTTGCCGGTAAAGCAGGTGAGTATTTCCTTTACTATTTCGGCAAAGAACAGGTAAAGGAATGGAAGTTTGAACTTCCTGTAAAGAGCGAGCTTAAGGAAGGAACAAGACTAAAGTTGGAAATAATTGATACATGGAATATGACAATAACACCTGTAGATGAAGTTTTTGAAGCAGTAAAAAAAGATATGTATACGATGATTGATAAAGAAGGTAAAATGGTAAAATTGCCCGATAAACCATATATAGCGTTAAGGATAAGTGTAATCGATTGAGTAATCAGCCTGTTATGTGAATTAAGTTTGATTTTATGGAGGATTTATATCTTAAAAAAGTTTTCAGAAAAGATGGTATTAAATTAACTTGTTGTGATACCCACAAGATTTCTATCACAAACAGATATCACAATGGATTAAATTAAACAGAATATAGATTGTGCCAAATTTCATATTTACTTTTTACTTACAAATGTGTTCAATATGGTATAATATTTTAGTAATTTTAGAAAGATAGTATATAAAGACGGAGGTTATGCAAATGGCACTCAATTATATAATAAAAGATTATGATAAGGAAGCGGCATTAAAAGCAAAAGAGGATGGCACATATACGGCATATCCGGATTGGATTAACTATACCAAGGATGCGAAGAATACACCATATAGGATAAGCGAAGCGCTTATATTAATTACTTTGTGTACTTATTATCAGGAGGGTATTGATAATTGTACACCAATTGAATATATTTCAAAGAAGACTCCATATTCAGAAGAAATAATAAAACAGGTTCTGGACATATATGTTGAAAAAGGTTTCTTAACACCGGTTGAAAAATAAATTCAAAAGGATGGTTGATATATGGATATCAATACTACGAAAAAGCTTAATAACGGAGTTGAAATTCCCCTTCTGGGTTTTGGCGTTTATCAGGCCAAAGAGGGCGAAGAAGCTGTCAATGCGGTACGCTGGGCACTCGAAGCCGGATATCGTCACATTGATACAGCTGCCGTATATCAGAATGAGGAGAGCGTAGGGCGTGCCATTATTGAAAGCGGGATCCCGCGCGATAAAATCTTCCTTACAACCAAGCTTTGGAATGATGACATGAGAAAAGGCCGGCAGAAGGAAGCGTTTGAAGAGAGTTTAAAACGGCTGAAAACTGATTATGTAGATCTATATTTAATACATTGGCCTGTTGCCGGCAAGTATAAAGAATCCTGGAAGGTACTGGAGGAACTGTATCAGTCGGGTAAGGTACGTGCTATAGGTGTCAGCAATTTTCATAAATCCCATCTCGATGATTTGTTGGCAGATGCAAAGGTAGTACCTGCTGTAAACCAGGTGGAGTGTCATCCATGGCTTAATCAAGAGCCCTTATTTGATTACTGCAATAAGCTGAATATAGCTTTGGAAGCGTGGAGCCCTCTTGGCGGAACCGGTACCGGGAAAGCTCTTCTCAATGATGAAAGGCTTAAGGCTATAGCCGCAAAGTATAATAAATCTGCTGCGCAAGTAATTCTGCGCTGGGATTTGCAACGGGGCATAATTACAATACCCAAATCGGTTCATAAGGAACGAATATTTGCCAATACCGATATTTTTGATTTTGAATTGAGTAAGGAAGATATGTCGATAATTAATGAAATGAATGAAAATAAACGTGTCGGACCGGATCCGGATAACTTTAATTTTTAATATATTTATTTATAAGTAGAAAGAAGATGGTCTTTTTATTAATGATTAATTAATAAAAAGACTATCTTTTTTTAAGCAAATATATTTATTAATGTTTATTAATCCATTGTGCTGGTTGATTTTGTTCCAGGAAACTGAATTACGATGCCAAGACCCTGCAAATTCAGCGCTACGAATTCAAACTCACAGTATAATTTTGTATTAATTTATAAGTAATTATTCTGTTCAAACAGTGAATTCGCTTAACTTAGACTCAGATTATCAGGTGATATGGCCTCTTCATAAGGCTGCTTCCACAAAACAAATAGCAAATATGTTAAATTATAAATAAAAATGATTCAATATGTATTGATTTGATTACTTAAAAATTACTATAATTAAAATAAATAAATAATTTCCCCAATTTATTTTCTAAATATTTAGTAGCCTTATTATTTATTTCATAGAAATTATAAGGAGGTATGCTGCTTGTTAAAACGCAGAAAGAGGTCTTTATTTAGTTACGCTTTTATTTTTGCACTATCAGTTGTTATGGTAACGAATATTTCCGCTGCAGGTACGCTCAGTACTGCAAGCGAAAGCACAAATGAAAAAAATGTTACCGTATCTACTTCTGAGACATATCAAACAATCGCATCCATATTCAATTCAAAAAGAACAAGAGTAGATCTTAAAGCAGATGACGGCGGCCGTAAAGATATGATTTGGGAGTATTGGAATAATTGGATTGTTAAAACCGGAAAATCCGATACTGCTACTTTCAACGGCCTAACATTTAAGTTGACCAGCGGTGGCACCAGTGACAGAGGTATTGTATGGAAATGGGACAACAAATTGGTTCAAACCTCATTAGATACACCATGGGCAACGATAGATGGCATCATGGCAAACAATCCTGACGGAAGCGGAGCAGTTGAACTTGAAATATCAGGTCTTTCCGCAGGTACTCATACCATTACTACGTGGCATAGCTTTTGTGAGAAAAATGACGGCGGAAGCACCATGTCCGTTTACATTAATGGTGAACTCAAGGCGTCAGGCGTGGAAGTGCCGACTCTTGTGGCAGATGATGATGATGCTGCCCGTTTGTATATGACGTTTACGGCGAAAGAAGGAGAAACAGTAAAAATCCTGTTTAAGGCTGACGGTAACGGAAGCTATGATAATGCTATTCTCAATGCTTTTGAAATTGACGGCCCCGATCCATTTAAGAGCATTTCAAATCCGCAACCGGAAATTGGGGATGAGCATTGGGAAAAGGATAAGGATTTGACATGGGAACCGGGGAAAGATGCTGTAAGCCACGATGTATATATAGGTACTGATTATGACTCGGTATTTAATGCAAACAGAAGTTCCGCTGAATATAAAGGTAATTTTACTCAGGCGTCATTTAAACTGGATGACACCTATTCACATATGAACACTTATTGGTGGCGTGTAGATGAAATAGATTCTGCAGGCAATGTCACAAAAGGAGGAGTAATTCCGTTCCGGATTGCACATCTTGCTTTCCCGGGCGCTGAGGGTTATGGACGATATGCAAGAGGCGGACGCGGAGGCCGTGTAATTGAGGTTACAAACCTTAATGACTCCGGTCCGGGAAGCCTTCGCCAAGCTATTGAAGTAGAAAAAGGACCTCGTGTAATTGTATTTAGAGTTGGAGGAGTAATCAAACTAAAAAGCAGGCTTACCATACCTAAAGATGGCGGAGATGTATATGTTGCAGGGCAGACTGCACCTGGCGACGGTATTACACTGATACAACAGCCTTTTGGTATGTATTATTGTAATGATGCCATAATCAGGCATGTCAGATTAAGAGTTGGAGATGTTGCGGGCATATCATTGGACGGTATGGGTATGGCAGGAGCAAACCATTCAATTATCGATCATTGCTCCATATCATGGTCAATTGATGAAGGAACCAGCTCGCGATCTGCTCATAATATTACTTTCCAGAGAAACATTATAGCTGAAGCTTTAAACAACTCTGTACATTTTCAATATGCATCAGATCAGTCGGGTACCGAGCGCCATTCTTTTGCTGCTTCTATCAGTGGGAACATAGGCAGTTTCCATCATAATCTGCTGGTTCATTGTGCGGGAAGGAACTGGTCACTGGCCGGCGGAATGGAACAGGACGGTATACGTTATGCCGGTTACCTTGATATCAGAAATAATGTTGTCTACAATTACGGATATCGTACTACGGACGGTGGAGTAAAACGAGTTAATTTTGTGAACAACTATTATAAAGCTGGACCATCAAGTACACAGAAAAATTTCTTCTCTATAGACGGGGATGAGTTAGGAACAGGAGATATACAAAAAGCTTATCTGTCAGGCAATGTGATGGTAGATATGAATGGAAATTACGTTCTGACAGCTGAAGAAGACGACTGGAAAAGAGCTACATGTAAATATCTGCCGGTTGAAATGGTCAGAAGCGATGAACCCTTTTATCCGTCATATGTCACCACGCAAACCGCGGAAGAAGCTTATTTAAGTGTGCTTAGTGATGTGGGCGCAACAAAGCCGAAACAGGACTATCTTGATCAACGATATATAAGAGAAACAAGAGAAGGAACTTATACATATGTAGGAAGCGTAGATGGAATGAAAGGTATAATAGACAGTCAGGAAGATGTGGGAGGATATCCTGATTTAAAAGGCGGACCTGCACCTGCTGACTCAGATCATGACGGTATGCCTGACACTTGGGAAAAGTTTTACGGGCTTAATCCATCCGATCCTGAAGACAGAAACGGACTGGAGCTGTCAGCTGACGGATATACTAACCTTGAAATGTACTTAAGTGTGCTTGCAGGTGATGATGTAAAATGGAGCAGTGTAGCATTAGCAAAAAATAAGGGAAATGATATGGCTGGTATAGAGGAAGCTGATGAGACAACTACTGGTATTGTATCCGGCAGCATTAAAATAAAAATTGATGATAAGTATTTCACTCCGAAAGAAGATGACGGCAGCCAGTTGAAACCCGTTATTATTAATGACAGAACATACTTGCCTGTCAGAGCACTTGCAGAAGTTTTAAACATGAATGTTGAATGGGATGAGACTACCAGTACGGTATCATTATCCACTAAAAAGGAAGGTAGTAAGCAAGAAGACAGCTTAAGTACATCCCCTCCGGCTTCACAAAATTCATCCGATAGTGTTACTGCATATGTAAATTACAAACTTAGCATAAAGGTTAATGGAGAAGACTTTTATGCTCACGATTCGGACGGAAGCATTTTATACCCTGTAATAATTAACTCAAGAACATACCTTCCGGTAAGAGCTTTAGCTGATGCTTTAGAACTAAAAGTGGACTGGGATGCGGCAAGTAAGACTGTATTGCTTATCACAAAATATGGAACTGAAGAAAAAGTTATAACTATCGCGTATGATACCGGTGCCACATCACCAGGTGCCGCTCCGACAAGCGTGGAACTTAGAAATGATCCAAAAGCGGGTGTTAGGTATAACACTATACAAAATGCGCAGAAAAAGTTGAATATAAAAATCAACTGGAAATATGTAACTTCTGACAATCTGATAGTTGATTATATATCTTCTATCGCATCGGGCAAGAAGTATTCAGATATAATACTGACATCAACTACCCGCGTATTACCGAAGCTTGCGTTAAATAATTATATAGTGCCCATAGATAAATATATAGATTTTGATAATGATCCGCTTTACAATATGGATTATATGGCTACTGCAACTGAATATCTAGGCAGGAGATGGGGTTTTGCAACAGAACCCTATAATGTCGGATATGTAACATTCTACAATAAGGATATTTTCGCAAAAGAAGGATTAAAAGATTTACAGGAGGTATATGAAGAAGGCAACTGGACATGGGACACTTTGATGGAATATGGAGCAAAGGCAACGCATGATTATAATGGGGACGGTACCCCTGAACAGTATGGAATTATTCTGGGTAATATGCAAAATGGTATGCAGGCACTTGTTTATTCAAATGGAGGAAGATTTGTAGAATATGATCCGCAGACTAACTCATATAATTTTGCCGCGGATGAAGGAAGTAAAGCTGCAAAAGCAATTGATTTGATATATGAAATGATGCACAGAAGGATTTCTACTCCGAGCAGTTCCATCAAGTTTGACAAATATCCTGCTGCTATGCTCATTGGCAAAGAAATATCAGATGGATATATTTATACAAATGCCGGTTTATATGTTGGTGCAGTTCCTTTGCCAAAGGGTCCGGATGCGGAAAAAACAACATTTGTTTGTGCAAACGGCAGTCATGCGTATTTTATACCATTGAACACAGATGCAGATGTTGCTGCTGAAGTTATTAAAGAAGCATTTACTTATTGGGATACAAGTAAATCTGAATATTTAACCAAGGATGACATACTCAGAAATAAATTTAAGCCGCACCTGATGGATGAAGCTGATGTTGAATGGGCAGTTAAAAACTTTGAATCACCCATAGCAACACAGGTCAAATACTTCAGTAATTTCCGCGGTTATTATATGAACAATATAGTTATTAAAGTTGCATGGAATGATTGGTATACGACTTACAATAACATATCAGAGTTATATAACAGGCACAGGAAGAATTTGCAGAACAGTATATTAAATGATTTGAAGCCGTAGGATAAGTATAAACAGAGAATAAAACAAATGGGGATGCTTCTTGTTTTAAAGCAAGAACGTCCCTTTTTCATATAGTAAAGTATAATTTACTAAATAATGCTTAATGAATATGCAGCGAATAGATTTCCTAATTTAAAAGCTAGATATTAAATGAAAAATAATGACGATTATGTTATGAGACATATGTTATGATTTTAATTTAAGATACAAAAATATACAATTATTAAATTATCTGGTAAGTTATGACGACTTACCTTTGTAATTGATGCATTAATTCTTTAAAAATTGTACATGAAATGTTGAAAAAAATTTAATTTTTATCTAATAAGATTAGAAAATTTAGATAAATAATGATATATTTAATAGTATAGTTTTCCATAAGTACATATAATCTCTCAACAGGCTGAAAATTAACAGTGATCAGGATTTTAGGACAATCAATTTAATCTGCAGAAAATGATGGCTGCATTATATGCTTATAAATATTATCTTTAAATTATTTAGTTAAAAAAATAGGTGGAGGTTATATGAAGGCAAAAAGAACATTATGTGTTTTTGTATTAGCAGTTTTACTAATTAGCACTCTTACAACGACGTTCTATTTCGATGGCGCGATTTTTGCTGAATCTGAAATAAGAAGTTTTAATGATGTAGGAGAAAATTATTCATGGGCAAAGGATGAGATTGAGTATTTGGCTGGCAAAGGTATAATCAACGGTACACAAAATAAAAACTTCGAACCTGGCAGAAACATAACAAGAGCGGAGTTTATAACACTTTTGGTTAAAGCTCTGAACTTAAAAGCTGAGGTTGACAGTAATTTTAAAGATGTTAGCAAGGATGCTTATTATTATGAGCCGGTTGGTATAGCAAAGAAACTTGGAATTGCCACAGGGATAGGAGATGACCTGTTTAATCCGAAAGCAGAGATAACAAGGCAAGATATGATGGTTATCTGTTTAAAGGCTCTTGAGATAAGCAAGAACTATGAACCATCCGTAAACGTTTCTTATCTTGATAGTTTTATTGACAAAGATGAAATTTCTTCTTATGCTGTTGAGTCGGTTGCTGCTTTGGTAAAAGAAGGTATTATAAGCGGATACGGAAATAAAATAAATCCTAAAGGGCATGCAACCAGAGCTGAAACAGCAGTTATAGTATATAAATTGTATATGTTTGAAGAATATGCCGAAGTTACTGTTTATCTGGTCGGAGATTCAACTGTGAGCCATTATGATGAAGATTTAGCTCCTAGAGAAGGCTGGGGGCAGGAAATTGGCAATTTTTTCACCAGCAATGTCAAAGTAGAGAACAGGGCAGCATCAGGCAGAAGTTCATTAAGTTTTATTGAGGAGGGTAAGTTTTCTCCAATAAAAGAAGAAATGAAAAAAGGAGATTACCTGTTTATTCAGTTTGGGCATAATGATGAAAAAAATGACAGCCGGCATACGGACCCATATACTACTTTTAAGAAAACCTTGATGGAATATGTAAACGCAGCCCGCAGGAAAGGTGCTCAACCAGTGCTTATTACGCCGGTTGCCAGAAGAAAATTTGATAAAAACGGTAATATCGTAGATACGCACGGAGATTATCCGGCAGCGATGATTGAGCTTGCAAAGGAAGAGGATGTACCATATATTGACCTTTGTTCAAAAAGTATGAAATTATTTAATAAGCTTGGACCCGAAGGGACATTGAATATATTCTTACATCTGGAACCAGGCGTAAGTCCAAATTATCCGGATGGTGTAGAGGATGATACTCATTTTCAGAAAAACGGTGCAATAGAAATTGCAAAACTCGTAATAGAAGGTATAAAAGAAAATAACCTGCCGCTAGCAAGGTATATAAAATAAGCAGAATAATAAGAAGGTTCTTGCTGAAAAAGCAAGAACCTTTTTTACTTATTATAATCTTTTGTGTTTGGATTAATATTCTTTGTAATATCTCCTTAAAGCTCATATATCAAAATAACCAACATAACGTATAGTTTAGTAATTTATGTTATTTAATTAATTTGATGTCGATTATAAATTCTTATAATATGCTATACTCTTCTAAAGGTAGAAATTGTATGGCAAAATAACATTTGATTGGTATATGTAGAAAGATATGTGTTTAAGGCAATTATCAAGAAACGATTAATTTACCAAGCAGGGCAATAAGACTGAGTATAACAGGTAGGAGAATATATTATTATGCCATTTCAAATGACACTATAAATTACTTATGTTTCTCGTGTAATGCTCTCCATATGGAGAATATTTATATAATGGTATAAGGAGGAAGGTAAAAATGGAAAACAAACGCGAAGAATTAGTACAAATAATAACAAAATTTGTTAAGTCGGGGTGGAATTTAATTACAGGACCATCAAAAGAATGGCTTGAAGGTAATGGAGATGAGAAAAAATTGCTTGAATCCATTGAGCAAGCTGACAAAGATTGCGGAAGTTGCGGCTGTGAATATGATCCGCTGTATAAAAGAGCGATTGAATTATTAAAAATATCGTAATCTGGTTGATGCGTTGTTGATGTCCAAAAAAGGAGTGTTTATTATTTATTTCGGAAATATAGAAGGATATAACGTGAATAAAATGAAAGTTCCGGTAGAGACTGAAAAGGGGCGGGTATTAAATGTTCCTATTCTTGCCAAAATCCCATGGGTTTATGAACTGGAAGTAGACAGATCTATTACGTTTGATGACGGAGAAGTATTCTTTTGCAAAATTAGAAATTTTCTTGTTGATGAGTTTATATGTGATGAAACTTTAAGTGTTGAACAGCGGATGAATATTATACGGCCTGTATTTTCCATCCGTCAAACTTATTTTAAGTGGGACGGTACGGAAGCCGGTTCTTGGGGAGAGCCAATGAAGGTTATATTGAAAAGCTTAAAAGAAAGTGTGCGATAACATTTTACATGGCAGCTGTCTGGTGGAGTGTTACATCCACCTGTGCAGATGTAATTTTCACTTTAATATAACGAGCAATAGGGCGGGTATTTTTGATGAAATCAAATATCCGCCCTGTGTTTTATCGTATTTTGGGCTACTTCTTTTCTGCCTCATCTTCTCTTTTTGGTTTTTGTATATAGAATTTTTTCTGGCTGAGCTTTTCCTGAACAATCCTCAATGCTTCGCCAAAACGCTGGAAATGTACTACTTCTCTTTCTCTTAGGAATCTTAAAGGATCGATAACATCAGGGTCATCAGCCAAGTTTATTAAGTTTTCATAAGTAGCACGTGCTTTCTGTTCTGCCGCAAGGTCTTCGTGCAGATCTGCAATGGGATCTCCTTTGGACTGAATGTAAGCCGCAGTAAAGGGATTGCCGGCAGCACTCATAGGATATACGGCATGGTCGTGATCGGAGTAGTATGCACCAAGTCCTTCCTTTTCCAGAACATGTGCAGGTACGCCTTTAGTAAGCTGATGCACCATGGAACCAACTATTTCCAGGTGTGCAAGTTCTTCAGTACCTATATCGTTTAATATTGCTTTTGCCTCATTGGTAGGCATACTGAACCTCTGGCTCAGATACCTGAGTGATGCGGCAAGTTCACCGTCAGGACCGCCGTATTGCGTAATTATATATTTGGCCATTTTAGGATTGCAATTTTTTATCTTAACGGGATACTCCAGTTTTTTATCATAAAACCACATTTTTTTACCTCCCTTAATATTTCATTGATTGATATGAGAATACTTTTATAGCAGCAAAGAGTCTACTGTCTCTCCCAAGGCCACGGGCTTTCTATCCATTGCCACGGACATCCGCTGTACCCGAACTGTGAGGTTAAGGGACCGTATTCTCTTTCAAATTGCTCTCTTAACATTTTCGCTCTTTGAACCATGTTATTGCGCAGTGCTATTACATTTTGCTCATAAGGATGTGTATCTAAATATAGATTAAGCTCTATAACGGTAAAATCTGCTGCCATTAATTCTTTTAACAGTTTATCCCTTTTCTCGTTCATGATAAATCCTCCTTTCATGCATCCACAGTATACTCGGGGTCTTTACCGTATGGCCTGTCTAATTCAGGGAATATAGTTCCTTTCTTTAGCCCTTCCATTGGAGGATAGAGGCATGCGATATATTGAAACGGTACATATGCAGTAGCAAGCTTAAGGTTATGCATAAACTGGTCATACATTTGCTGTGGCATTTGCATCATTTGTGATGGATTAGGACGATTTGCATAATACTCCATAACTGATTCCTCCATTATAATATTTCATTAACATAATATTATTAAACAGCAACAAATGTTCTAATTTATGCATAAATAATTTGCAATACTTTACATTGAACGATAATATATATATAATTATATTACGAACAGATGTTCTGAAATCTGAGAATTAAGTTAAATAAGGAGAATCGGTAAATGAGCCATTTTTTTGCGTATCTTTCAAGAATGAAATATATTGAACGTTGGGGACTGATGAGAAATACCAGAAATGAAAATATTCAGGAACACAGCCTTCAGGTAGCAATGATATCCCATTCGCTGGCAATTATCAAAAACAAATATTTTAACGGTGAAGTAGATCCGGAAAAAGCAGCGGTATTCGGTATGTTTCATGAAGTCTCGGAGGTAATAACCGGGGATTTGCCGACGCCTATAAAGTATTTTAATCCAGATATAAAAAAAGCATATAAAGATATAGAAGAAGTAGCATCTGCAAAACTGCTTAAAATGCTTCCGAATGATTTGAAAGAGGAATATAGGACGTTGTTATTTAAAGATGACAGGTATGAAAAGGTATGGAAAATAGTAAAAGCGGCGGATAAAATATGTGCATATCTTAAATGTATAGAAGAACTAAAGGCTGGAAACCAGGAATTTGCCAAAGCTAAAAAGACTTTGGAATCTGAGATCGAAAAACTGAAGATGCCTGAAGTTGAATATTTTATGAAGACATTTGTACCAAGTTTTTCGTTGACACTTGATGAGCTAAATTAATCTATTGTGATGGTTGTTTTGTGGAAGAAGCCTCGTGAAGAGGCCTTAGTATTCATCAAAATAAAATAAATATTTACAATTTCTTAGCTATATGCTAGAATATCAAAGGATAAATATTAACCACTTGCCAGGTTAATGGATTACTCCGGCCATTTACCAGGCAGTTGGGGATATAGAAAAAAGGAGGAAACAAAATAATGAACAAAGAAAGAAAGCAAGAAATAATCAATACTTACAAGTTACACGAGAAAGATACCGGTTCTCCGGAAGTACAGATTGCGCTTTTAACAGAGAGGATAAACCATCTTACTGAACATTTGAAAGAGCATAAAAAAGACCATCATTCAAGAAGAGGCCTTCTGAAAATGGTTGGACAAAGAAGGGGACTTCTCAACTATCTTGAGAAGAATGATATTGAAAGGTATCGTCAGATAATAACCAAATTGAATATTAGGAGATAATTATTGAGCGGAGATTTCCGCTCAATATTTTTTAAATCGATTAATACAAAATGTGTATTAACGAAATAATATAAATAAAAAGTAAAACTTGCAGACGGTAGAAGGTAGATTGTACATCAAGAGTATTCTGTTGGTGCAGAATCTACATGCTACAGTCTGTGGGTTTTATATATAAGGAGGCATTTTAATGTATAGAGTATTTGAAATGGAACTTGCAGGCAGAAAATTAGTTGTTGAAACAGGAAAATTAGCACAGCTGGCAAATGGATCAGCTCTTGTTAGATATGGTGATACTGTTATACTTTCTACTGCTACAGCTTCAGCTACTCCGAGAGAAGGAATAGACTTTTTTCCTTTGAGTGTAGACTATGAAGAAAGATTATACTCTGTAGGTAAAATACCGGGTGGATTTATAAAAAGAGAAGGAAAGCCGTCAGAAAAGGCAATACTTACATCCAGGGTTATTGACAGACCAATAAGGCCTCTTTTCCCTAAAGATTTAAGAAATGATGTTACGGTCATAAATACTGTCTTGTCCGTAGAACAGGATAACTCCCCTGAAGTTGCTGCTATGATAGGTACTTCAGTAGCAATTTCTATATCGGACATTCCGTTTAACGGGCCTATAGGAGGAGTTGTTCTTGGACTGGTAGACGACCAGGTGGTTATAAATCCTACCACAGCTCAAAGAGAAAAAAGCAAGATGTACGTAACACTTGCAGGTACCAGGGAAAAAATAACAATGATTGAAGCAGGCGCTGATGAAGTATCTGAGGAAAAGATGCTCGAAGCAATAAGAATAGGACATAAGGAAATAAAGAGAATAGTCGAGTTTATCGACGGTATTGTAAAGGAAGTCGGAAAACCGAAATTTGAATACACTTCATTTGAAGTACCCGAGGACATGTTCCAGGCAGTAAAGGAATTTGCTTATGAAAAAATGCGTGAAGCTGTAATCGCTAAGGACAAGCAGGAAAGGGACGAAAAAGTAAACAAGCTGTCTGAAGAAATACAGCAGCATTTCGAAGAAATTTATCCTGATATGCAGTCCCAGATTGCAGATTGCATTTACAAATTAGAGAAGAAAGTTGTAAGAGAGTATATTTTGAAGGAAAGAAAACGTGTTGACGGAAGAAAGCTTGATGAAATCAGGCCTCTCAGCGCAGAAGTAGGAATTCTTCCAAGAACACATGGCTCAGGCCTTTTCCAGAGAGGTCAGACCCAGGTTCTTACAACCGTAACACTTGGAGCTCTCGGGGATGTTCAGATGCTTGACGGAATAGAGCTGGAAGAAACAAAGAGGTATATGCATCATTATAACTTCCCTGGATATAGCGTAGGAGAAGCAAAAACCTCAAGAGGTCCTGGAAGAAGGGAAATCGGACATGGAGCACTTGCTGAGAGAGCTTTGGAACCGGTAATACCAAGTGAAGAAGAATTCCCTTATGCTTTAAGGCTGGTTTCAGAAGTTCTTATGTCAAACGGTTCAACTTCCCAGGGAAGCGTATGTGGAAGCACGCTTGCACTTATGGATGCCGGAGTACCTATAAAAAGGCCCGTAGCAGGAATATCAGCAGGACTGGTAATTAATGAAGAAAACCCGGATGAATTCGTAACATTTATGGATATACAGGGCATAGAAGATTTCTTTGGAGACATGGATTTCAAAGTTGCAGGTACAAAACTTGGAATTACTGCAATACAAATGGATATTAAGGTTGACGGTTTGAGCGAAGAAATCATAAAGGAAGCATTTGAACTTACCAAAAAAGGACGTCATAAAATAATAGACGAAGTAATACTGAAAGCAATACCTGAACCGAGAAAAGAACTGTCAATATATGCACCGAAAATATTAACCACATCCATTGAAGTTGATAAAATAAGGGATGTTATCGGACCTGGCGGAAAAATGATAAATAAGATAATTGCCGAAACCGGAGTTAAAATAGATATAGAAGATAACGGAAAAGTATATGTGGCAACAACAGATGCGGATGCTGGCAAGAAAGCAATCAAAATGATAGAAGGAATAGGCAGGGAAGTAGAAGTAGGAAGCATATTTACAGGTAAAGTAGTAAGGATAATGCCTTTTGGAGCATTTGTTGAATTCTTGCCGGGAAAAGAAGGTTTGGTTCATATATCAAAGCTTGATACAAAGAGGGTAGAAAAAGTCGAAGATATAGTTAAAGAAGGCGATGAAATCCTTGTAAAAGTTATTGAAATTGATAAACAGGGAAGAATAAACCTTTCACGTAAAGACGCTATTGCTCCTGAAGGTAATAATGACTGATAAAAATATTAGGGTAATAGAATAATATTAGTATTATATACAAATGATAAACAGCGGGCATGGAGTTAATTATCTTTGCCCGTTTTTATAACCTAAGTGTATGGTGTCTGGAGGAGTTATGTATAAAAAATGTGTACTTGATAACGGAGTAAGAATTGTTTATGAAAGAATTCCTTATGTCAGGTCAGTATCTGTGGGAATCTGGGTAAAAACAGGATCAAGAAATGAAAATACTGATAATAACGGGATATCACATTTTATTGAACATATGATGTTTAAAGGCACAAAAACCAGAACAGCTAAACAGATAGCAGAAAGTTTTGACAACATCGGAGGCCAGCTTAATGCCTTTACCGGTAAAGAGTGTACATGCTACTATGCGAAAACTTTGGATTCACATATCGATATAGCACTTGAGGTGCTTTCCGATATGTTTTTTAATTCCAAATTTGATAATAGGGATATAAAAATCGAAAAAAGAGTGGTACTTGAAGAAATAGGCATGTATGAAGATTCACCTGAAGAACTTGTACATGATATATTATTAGATACTGTTTGGGGTAACAGTACAATAGGTTATCCAATACTTGGCACTCAGAAAAGCCTAGAAGCAATTACAAGACAGAAGATTGTACAATATATGAAAGAAAATTATACTCCTGCAAATGTTGTAATATCAATAGCCGGCAATTTTGATGAAGATCATATTATAAATTCCGTCAGAAATTATTTCGGCAGTTGGAGTTCGGAAAAGAATGAAGTTAACAGGTTTGATAATGCTGTTTTCACACCTAACATCGGAATTAAGGTAAAAGATACCGAACAGGTTCATATGTGTATTGGATTTGAAGGTATAGAACATGGAAATGACAAGCTTTATACTCTGCTTGCCATAAATAATATATTCGGAGGAGGGATGAGCTCCAGGCTTTTTCAGAAAATAAGAGAAGAAAAGGGGCTTGTATATTCAATTTATTCATATCCTTCATCATACGAAAATTCCGGCCTTTATACGATATATGCGGGTATGAATCCTGAGCAGCTTACAGAAGTTATAAAAATAATCATGGATGAGATAAACACAATAAAATCCAGATATTTGTCACAAGAGGAGCTTGACAGATCTAAAGAGCAGCTTAAAGGAAGCTATATTTTGGGACTGGAAAGTACAAGCAGCAGAATGAACAGTATCGGAAAATCGGAACTTCTGCTGGGCAGGATAAACACACCTGAAGAAGTATTGAAAAAGATTGATAATATAAATATGGACAATGTAATAGATGTAATTGACAGTGTGTTTACATTAGATAAAATAGGTTTCTCAGCAGTAGGAAGCATAAAAGATGATTTTGATTTTAAAAAATTGATTAAATAAATATTATAAATCATAAATTATTTCCTTGAAAAAAATATATATGTAATATAGAATTAATATAAAATTGAATATAAAAAATACAGGTTTTGGTATGGTGGCAAAAAGCAATTAAAATTACAGGCTTCGTAATTATACGAAACAAGCTGTCATACCAACTAAGAGGGAAGTGGGTGAAAATCCCACACGGTCCCGCCGCTGTGAAGGAAGAGCCTTTTTAATATTACCACTGGGGTTCCCCGGGAAGGATAAAAAGGTGATGACGCCTGAGTCAGAAGACCTGCCTGTATTGAACACCGTTAACTCTACGAGCGATAGGGGGTGTCTATAATACTATGCTTTATGTATTTATGGTATTAAGTCCTCCTGACTAGGGTAAATTCCTAACAGGAGGTTTTTTATTAACTGTATGAGCGGAGGTGCGATATGTCCGGATTAGTTCATATATATACAGGTGATGGTAAGGGTAAAACAACTGCAGCTGTTGGGCTTGGCATCCGTGCCTTTGGCAGGGGCCTCAAAGTTGTTATGGTACAGTTTCTTAAGGGCATGGATTCCGGTGAATTAAAGGTAATTGAAAATCTGGGTGAGAATTTTTTATTGTATAGAGGAGAAGAAGTAAAAAAGTTCATATGGAATATGAATGAGCAGGAAAAAATTGAAGCCGGAAGGGTGCAGCAGAGAATATTCAAATATGCGGTTGATGCTGTATCTGACGGGAAAACGGATATGCTTATCCTTGATGAAATAATGGCTGCTGTTGAAGCAGATATGGTTGACATAAATGAGTTGATTAATCTAATCACAAATAAGCCGAAACACCTGGAAATAGTCATGACGGGCAGAAATGCACCTGAAAGGCTGATAAAGCTTGCTGATTATGTTTCTGAAATTAAAGCGGTAAAACATCCTATGAATGCTGGAATAGCTGCGCGGAAAGGTATTGAATATTAAATCTGAATATACAGGGAGAGGATATGAATGAAAATAAATTTCAAAAAATGTTTGATTATAATATTGACAATAATGCTGTCCATATCGTTGATTGCTTGCAATAATTATAATTCAAATAAAACACAAAATAACGACAATGTTTCTGAAAATACAATAGATAAAGCAACAGACAATGTTGATACAAAATATCCGATCACAATAAAAGATTCAACAGGTAAGGAAATTACGATAGAAAAAGAACCTGAAAAGGTAGTTTCACTGGCACCTAATGCTACTGAAATAATATTTGCTTTAGGAAAAGGGGACAAGCTCGCAGGAAGGACTGACTATTGTACATATCCTGAAGATGCCAAGAAAGTACAATCTGTAGGAGATTTAATGAATATTAATTATGAGAAGCTGATGGAAATACAACCTGACATTGTAATTACATCTCCCATGACGCTTGAGGAAACACGTAAAAAAATAGCTGATTTGGGTATAAAAGTGTTGGTTATCGATAATACGCAAAGTTTTGATGCTACTTATAATATTATTGAGCAGATAGGTAAGATGTTAAATGCTAATCAAAAGAGCAGTGAAATTGTATCTTCAATGAAAGAAAAAGTTGAATCAGTTAAGAAAAAAGTTGCCGGAGCAGACAAGCTGAAAGTATACTATTTGGTTAGTTATGGCGAGTCAGGTGATTATACAGCGGGAAAAGGCACATTTATCGATAGTATGACTGAAATTGCAGGCGGCGTTAATATAGCTAATGATGTAGATAGTTGGAGTAAATACAGTGTAGAAAAAATTATTGAAAAGGATCCCGATATAATCATATATTCCGAAAGTCCCGACAATCCGATAAATAATAAAGAATCTATCATGGCTGCAAATGGTTATAAGGATATAAAAGCAGTTAAGGAAGGCAAGGTAATGCCTATAGACTCAGATTTAGTGGAAATACAGGGGCCAAGATTGGCAGATGGACTTGAAGCATTGGCTAAAATAATACATCCTGAACTTTATAAATAATCTTGTTAAAATTGAAAAGAGGTCTGTTGATGACATATATTGCAAAAAAACAGCTTTATAGACTGATTTTTGCAGGTTTGCTGGTAGTTCTTGCAGTACTAATGATTTTATTTAGTACTGTGGGATCTGCCAGTATTTCCTTTGGAGAATCTGCAAGAATTCTGATTTCACACATACCATTTATAAGGAATTTTATAAATGCAGAAAATATTAACAAAACATATGAATCGATAATTATTAACATAAGAATGCCGAGGATAATTTTATCAGTAATTGCTGGTACTGGATTGTCAGTTGTAGGTGCTGCTTTTCAGGGTATATTCAGAAATCCGATGGCTGATCCGTATATGTTGGGGACATCATCGGGAGCAGCTTTAGGGGCTTCTGTAGGTATAGTTTTGCAAAGCAGTATTTTAGCAGATGTAAGCACAAATACATTGAGTATTGGCATAACATCAATAGGCGCTTTTGCTGGCGCTATTATAACGACAATTGTTGTATACGGCATTGCAAGAGTTGGCAACAGGGTACCTACAACAACATTAATACTGGCAGGTGTCGCAGTTAATTTCCTTACATCTTCCGGAGTATCTTTTATTATGATGTTTAAACCGAATCATATGGAGAAGATTATGTTCTGGACGATGGGTAGCTTTTCTGCAGGGGGCTGGAAGCAAATATTAGTGTTGTTTCCTGTTGTGTTAATTGGCACAGTGTTTATCAGCATGTATGCACGGGATTTAAACATAATAGCTACAGGTTCAGAAACTGCGAAAACCCTCGGAGTTGATGCTGACAGAGTAAAGAAGATACTGCTTGCGGTATCATCCGCATTAATCGCCGTCATCGTATCTTTTACCGGAATAATAGGTTTTGCAGGTCTTGTCGTACCGCATATTATTAGATTAATTTTAGGACCTGACCATAGAGTAGTAATACCGTTTTCTGCTTTGGCAGGTGCAATATTTATGCTCATATGTGATACTGTGGCAAGAACTGTAATATCACCTTCAGAAATACCTGTAGGGCTAATAACATCCTTACTGGGAGCGCCGTTTTTCATATATCTTCTCATATCAAGCAAAAAGAAGGTGAAGATTTGAAACATGATATAAATTCATCACTTTATGTAAACAATCTGGATTGGTCATATGGTAAAAGGCAGATATTGAATAAGATTTGTTTGTCCATCGATAAGGCAGGGTTTTACAGTATAATCGGACCAAACGGATCCGGAAAGACGACGCTCTTAAAAAATATATCCCGTGCGCTTGAACCCAGGCAAGAATCAATATATGTTGAAAGCAAAGATATAACCAAATATAAAAGAAGGGAAATATCAAAATTAATTTCTTATGTACCTCAAAATACTAATATTGATTTTGATTTTACAGCCATGGATATAGTACTTATGGGGAGAAGTCCGTATTTTAAAAGATTTGAAGTGGAAAAGGAAGAGGATCTTCAAATTGCGGAAGAAGCAATGAAGTCTACTAACATATGGCATCTTAGAGATAAAAATATAAATGAAATCAGTGGTGGTGAAAGGCAGAGGGTTATCATTGCAAGAGCTTTGGCACAGCAGACAAAAATAATGCTTCTGGATGAACCTGTGTCACAGCTTGACATTCATCATCAGATAGAATTAATGGAGACGATTAAGGACTTAATAATTAAAAGAGGTATTATTGTAATAGCTGTTTTACATGACCTCAATCTTGCAGCTCAATATAGTGACATGATTATTTTGTTAAAAGAGGGCAGAATATTATCCTATGGAAGTCCGCAAACGGTAATAACCAAAGAAAATATAGAATCGGTTTATGGAATAAAGGTATTTATAATGCCGAATCCGCTGACATCAAGGCCTCATGTAATACCGTTAACATCAATATAGAGTCGGGATTTACATATTAAAATTGAGAAAAGGCTGATAAACCATTTGATATGATGTAATTTAGGCAAGCAGTTATACTTTATTTAAACTGTTCGGTAATAAGAAAATCATATCAAGCTTTTGAGTTTATCAGTTTTTTATTTATGCTATACAAGCACTTACCCCTTCAACTACACATAATATGTTAATAGTCGCCATATAAAGATTCGTGGAGGGATTCTATGATAAAAAACCGCAAATTTACTATTATAGGTGGAGACTTAAGGAATGTTGAACTGGGTAATCAGTTGCTTGCGGATAAGAACAGGGTTAATATATATGGTTTCAATAATGCCAATTTTGAAAATATGCTTCCTCAGATAGATGATTTAAAGCTGGCAATTGATGAATCTGATGTAATAATCGGACCAATTCCATGTTCAATTGACGACGAGACCGTTAATGCTCCATATCATGATGTAAAAATATACATAAATGACATGCTTAAGATTCTGTCGAAAAACCAGTTGTTAATAGCCGGTCGTATAAGCAATAAAATACAGCATCTTGCAAAAGTACGTAACGTATATGCCATTGATTTACTTGACAGAGAAGAAATGGCCGTGCTTAATGCGATACCGACAGCTGAAGGCGCTGTGCAATTGGCCATGGAAGAAATGCCTATTACTTTGCATGGAAGCAATGTTATTGTCTTAGGGTTTGGACGGATTGGCAAGACACTGGCAAAAGTACTGCATGGAATAGGAGCAAATGTTTATGTGGAAGCCAGAAAATATTCAGATATCGCATGGATAAGAAGCTATGGATATAAACCAGTCTATATTGACGATCTTTCACTTTATATCGATAAAGCAGATGTTATCTTTAATACTGTACCAAGCATAATTCTGAATGAAGATCTCCTTAAGCTGGTTAATAAAAACTGTCTCCTTATAGATTTAGCATCAAAACCTGGGGGAATTGATTTAAATAAAGCAAAAGACCTTGGACTTAAGACTTTCTGGGCATTATCGCTCCCCGGTAAGGTAGCACCGGTTACATCTGCAGGTTTTATTAAGGACACAATATACAACATTCTGGAAGAACTGGGGGTATAAGGATGTTACTTAAAGATATAAAAATTGGATTTGCTATGACCGGGTCATTTTGTACATTGGATAAGGTATTGCCCGAAATACAGAAAATCGTAAATGAAGGTGCTGAAGTATTACCTATTATTTCATATGCTGTAGATCAGACAGATACAAGATTCGGCAAAGCAGCTGATTTTAAAGAGAGTTTAAGAAAGATAACAGGAAAAGATATAATATCGACGATAACCGGAGCAGAGCCAATAGGGCCTAAATCATTGATAGATATACTTGTGATCGCACCCTGTACTGGAAATACAATAGCAAAGATAGTAAACGGAATAACGGATACACCTGTAACTATGGCATGCAAAGCGCACCTTAGAAACGGCAAACCGGTTGTTATTGCCGTCTCAACCAATGATGCACTCGGAGCAAACGCAAAAAATATAGGAATACTGCTAAATACCAAAAATATCTTTTTTGTTCCCTACAAGCAGGATGATCCTGTAAAGAAAACAAATTCAATGGTGGCGGATACAAGCATGATTATTCCCACAATACTGGAAGCGCTTAAAGGTAAGCAGATACAACCGGTTCTTCTATAATTCTACTAATATATAAATATAAAAGTCTCATAGTGAGACTTTTTTGTTTTTCAACAAAAATAATTCATTCGGTTACTCAATTTACAAGTTTTTGCCTGAATGTTCTAGCACTTTGCTTATTTAAATATAGCAAATGCATCTCATTTTCTTCATTCTCCCTTGCTTAATTAGATAAATTTAGCACATTAACCAGATATAATTTTATAGCCTGATGACATCAATAACATTTAAATTTTTATAAATTTGTTTGTTTAATTTATCAATTCAGTGGTATTTATAAGCTGTCAAGTTAAATAGATAAATACAGCAATCATGATTGTTGATATTTAAATCTATAAGAATGTTAAATTTAAGGAGGAGATTAGAAGTATGAAAAAATTTGTATGTCAGGTATGTGGTTATGTTTACTATGGTGAAAATCCACCTGAAAAATGCCCTCAATGCAATGCACCTGCTTCGAAGTTCACAGAACAGGCTTCTGAAAGAAGCTGGGCAGCTGAACATGTGGTAGGGGTAGCAAAAGGAGCAAGTCAGGATATAATAGATGATTTGAGAGCAAACTTCATGGGTGAGTGCACAGAGGTTGGAATGTACCTTGCAATGGCAAGGGTTGCACATAGAGAAGGATATCCGGAGATAGGCATGTATTATGAAAAGGCAGCTTATGAAGAGGCAGAACATGCTGCGAAGTTTGCAGAACTTCTTGGTGAAGTTATTACAGATTCTACTAAGAAAAATCTTGAAATGCGTGTAGAAGCAGAAAATGGCGCAACAGCAGGCAAATTTGATCTTGCAAAACGTGCAAAAGAGGCCAATCTGGATGCGATACATGATACCGTTCATGAAATGGCAAGGGATGAAGCACGACACGGCAAGGCATTTGAAGGATTACTGAAGAGATATTTCGGAAAGTAAAAATAGGGTTGTTAGCTCAGGCTAACAACCCTATTTTCACTTTATTATTTCTTCAATTCCTGAACACCGGTGACCTTGCTCTTGTCATCCATTTTAAAAGTGTTCTTGGCATCATCGTTAGTGAAATATATATTTCCTTCTACAGTAGCATCGACAAGTTCAAAGTCCTTTGCAGAAACATAAATGTCACCTTTAAATGTGCCGTGCTGAATGCTGGCTTTTGGACTTTCTATAGTCAGCTTTGGAGCCGTAAGGGTAAATCTGTTTGTGATATTACGGTTTTCATCCTGAGTATAAAGCGCAATTTTCCTTTGGATTATATCTTGTCCGTTTTCATCTTTCTTTCCGTTTTTAAATTCACCTGCGAGTACTATATCCTGACTGACATTTAAGTCTTTGGTTAAACAGATGATCCAGGTACCGGTCGAGCTCACAGCTTTCAAAAAAGCTGCTTCATTATCTACAATCGAAGCAGAGGTAGTAACGTCAGGAGAAGTACCTCCCGGTGTCACTGTCGGGGTATTTTGACTTGTGGGTGAGGGAGATGGTTCCGTATCCTTTTGTTGAGCACATCCTGTAAAAATAACAAGTAATAATGACAATACTAATGCCAAATACTTAATCTTCATTTATAACCTCCTTGATGAAATTCTTATCATATTATTACCTGTTATATAAAAATTATGACAAATATCTTTCTTTTATATAATTGATTAGAGCTTCTTTATTATTCATCTCAGGATTCTCCAGTACCATTTTTAAAGTTTCCTTTAGGATATCCCCGACATGTTTCCCTTCTTTAAAACCTATAGCAATAAGGTCATGACCGTTGACAGCAAGCTCTTTTAAGGACAGGGGAATTTTTTCTGATTTGATTTGCATATAAATCTTTTCTATTTCATTTATTTTATTTATACTCCTGTCAAGATATTCAGGATTTCTTGCTAATGCATCCGCCTTCCATATTTTTATCAAATCCTTAAAATGACTGCTGCCTGTTTTTAATAAAAATTTTTTAACTGATAATGTGTCCGGTTCAGGAATGCTATCATGATATTTAATTAAACACAATATTTTTGATATGCTTTGATTATCAAATTTTAAGCGCTTAAGCACTTTTTCTGCCATTACCATACTCTTTTCCGGATGTCCGTAAAAATGGTCAATCCCGTCTTTATCAGTGGTTTTTGTTACAGTTTTGCCTAAGTCATGAAGAAGCATAGTCCATCGAAGAGCAGGATCTTTTTCTATATTTTCCAAGGATTTTATCGTATGTATTCCCACATTATATATGTGATGAGGATTATTTTGATCTATGCTGAAACAGTTATCAAGTTCTTTAAAAAAATATCTCAGAAGTCCTGTTTCATGAAGTAGCAAGAATTTCTGAGGATAGTCAGATACTAATGTTTTTGTAAGCTCGATACGGATTCTTTCAGAACTTATATTTTTAATAAGGGAAGAACATTCTTTAATTCCATTTAAGCATGACTTATCGATTTTGAAGCCAAGCTGGGCGGAAAAGCGTATACATCTGAGCATTCTGAGAGCATCTTCCGAAAAACGGTCTTTAGGATTTCCTACGGTTTTTATAATACTATTCCTGATATCTTCAATACCGTTAAACGGGTCTACAATACCTGTAACAGGATGATATGCAATAGCATTCATAGTAAAGTCTCTTCTTGCCAGGTCTTCAACTAAAGAATCAGTAAAATGAACACTCTCGGGTTTCCTGTTATTAATATAATCACCGTCAATACGGTAAGTAGTAACCTCATAGTTTTCATTACCGACACAGACGGTTATAGTTCCATGCCTGATTCCCGTATCTATAGTTTTATCAAAAATTTTCTTAATAATAGACGGGTGAGCATTCGTAGCAATATCCCAGTCGATGGGTGCTTTTTTCAATATGCTGTCTCTGACACAGCCACCGACAATAAATGATTCATGCCCGTTTTTATTCAATTGTTTTATAATATAATCTACTTTTTCCGGAAGAAGAATCCGCATTATTAACTCCTTAATACAATAGCGTTTTATTGATCATTTTTAATGATATTAGTATATATAAAAAATCGGATAATAGCAAAGCGTTTACTATTATCCGATAACCGACTCTGATTGGATTTATAATCTTAAGTTATTCTTCTTCGTCATCAATCAGTTTGTATTTACTCAGTACTTCGTTAATTTTCTCCGTTGATTGGCTTAATTCCTTAGCGTAACTTGAGAGCATTTCAATAGAAGCAAATTGTTCCTGTGTTGAAGCAGTTATTTCTTCTGATGAAGCAGCTGACTGTTGTGAAATATCCGTTATATTTCTTATGGAAGACAGGGTAGTGTCTTTATATTTTTCCATCTCATCAATCATATCGGATATTTGTTTTACATTGTCAACCAAAGAAATCATTGAAGTAGAAATTTTCTTGTAAATATTATATGAAGTCCTAACTGCCTGTCCCTGAGACTTTATTATCTGCTCTGCATTAGTTGTCTGCTCAACGGTGCGTGCAGTTTTCTGCTGAGTTACTTTTATAATTTGAGATATTTCTCTGGTAGCCTGCATTGACTGTTCTGCAAGTTTACGTACTTCATTTGCAACTACTGCAAAGCCCTTGCCGCTTTCACCGGCACGTGAAGCTTCTATTGCTGCGTTTAAAGCAAGCATGTTAGTTTGATCTGCTATTGCATTAATTACTTTTACAATTTTGCCTATAGATTTAGACTGTGCTGCAAGATCCTGAACATCTTCGAGGATGCTTTCCGTAATCCTGTTTGTCTCGCTTGTTTTGTTATTGAGATCTTCCATATAAGAAAGACCGTCTTCTGTCAATTCCAAAGCCTTTCTGGAAATGTTATCGATAACTTTGGCATTATCGGTAACTGCGTTTATATTATTAGCAAGCAGATTCATATTTTCCAGACTGTGCTCCGCATCTGATGCCTGTTTGGATGCGCCGTCTGCTATATCCTGAATTGCTGTTGTAACTTCCTGTGAAGTCATGTGCAGCTGTTGTGAAGTATCAGCTACTTTATTTGATATTGATGTCAGCCTTTTAATAATCGGCAAAGCTTGCCCAATCAAGTTTTTGGTATCTGTAATGAAAGCGGAGACACTTTTTGTTAGTGTTCCAAGCTCATCTTTACGCTTTGTATTTAATACTGCAGTGAGGTCACCGCTAACTGCAAGTTCTGTAGCGTGTACAACTTGATCTATCGAATTTCCGAAACCTTGTGAGAAGAATATCGTAAGAGCAATTGCAATGATTAAAACGAGTATAGTGATAACTGTTGACCATGTTTTAATATTATTTGCTGCTCTATATATTGTTGATTCAGGCAAAAGACCTATTATAAACAAATCAGTTTGACCTACTCTGTTATACATCATGAGGTATTTTGTTGATTTATATTTTACACTTTTATGTCCGTTTACCAGTTCAGTGGAATTGGTAAAATCTGTTATATAACTTTCATTTTTTATATTTTCAGTATGGTCTACAACTTTATCATTTTCTTTGGATGAATATGAAATAATCCTGGTGTCGGGACTTGTCAAATATACTATTCTTTCATCTCCAAGGTGTATATTTTTAAGGACGCTTTCAATTACACTCAGGTGCAAATCGATGACAGCAACACCTAAATTCTCACCTGTTTGATTATCGTTGATTGCAGATGCCAAGAATATGGAATAATCCAAATCTTTGCTTGCAGCAGTATCTATTTCCTGATGCTGTGCCAGCCAGACAGGCTTTCCTGCGTTATCGATCGCTGCTTTATACCAATTTGTACCTTCAAAATCTGAGATGTTTATTGAATTATATGTTAAGTTTGCATAACTTGTTGAACCAATATGTAAACCATTATTTGACAATAACAATATTCCTGCAATATTAGTATCAGACGCAAGATTCTCAAGTTTATCAATACAAGCTTGTCTTAAAGCTTCATTTTCAGAATTTTCTGATAAATACTGCTTAATTGTTTCATCAGAAGATATAGAATAAAAAACACCTTCTGTATTATTCATTACAAGATTCAAATAAGACAGTGATTGTTCCATGCTGGTTTTAGAAGAGTTGACAGCAGTAGTATAAAGTTGTGATCTTGAGGTAAAATATGCATAATACCCTATTATCGGAACACATATAAATAGTATCAGGAATGCAGCAAAAAGTTTCACACGTATACTGTGAATCTTTTGCTTGAATGAAAAATTGAATTTTTCTTTAAAGTTGAACAGATTCTTCAAAGCGCTGAAAAAATTATTGAACACAGCACCTATTTTAGCTCCCTTTTTAAAAGATAATTTCAACATATTCTATCCTCCCAGTTTATGTCTTTGTTGACAGCATATGTTATAGCATATGTAACATCATTTTGTTGCTTCATATCTTTATTATTCTACATAATTTTAGCAATACCTTCTTTTTTAGATAAAATATTTTAAAGTTACGATACAATTATATGAAATAATAAATATCTTTGAAAGAGATAATAATAATTTAGAGTAAGACATTTATGTTCCATCAATAAGAGAGCTTTTATATATGTTTTTTAAGTAGGAATATATAAATAAAAAAAACGGAGGCATACAAAAGTGACTTCAGAAATCGCACCAAACAGTGATGTACAGGAAAAAACAGAATCCGCCAATGAAAATATAAATATTAAAGAGTATGGCAATACAACAATTGAAAATGAGAAAGGCAACATCCATTGCCTAACAATAATAGGGCAGATTGAAGGACATATAGTACTGCCACCTCAGAATAAAACTACAAAGTATGAACATGTAATACCCCAGCTTGTTGCTATAGAAGAACATAAGGATATAGACGGACTGCTGTTAATTTTAAATACGGTAGGCGGTGATGTGGAAGCAGGCCTTGCTATAGCTGAAATGATTGCAAGTATGTCAAAGCCGACCGTATCCCTTGTTTTAGGTGGAGGACACAGTATAGGTGTACCTATGGCAGTTTCTACAAGATACTCATTTATAGCGCCGTCTGCAACAATGACTATACATCCGCTGAGATTAAGCGGCATGATTATTGGCGTTCCACAAACTTATGAATATTTCGATAAAATGCAGGAAAGAGTGGTTCAATTTGTTCATAAAAATTCTAAAATTTCCAAAAATAAGTTCAGGGAGCTTATGTTAAAGACAGGGGAACTTGCCAATGACATAGGTACTGTTCTTTTTGGGGAAGAAGCAGTTAAGAACGGCCTGATAGATGAAGTTGGAGGATTGTCCAAAGCTTTAAACAAGTTATATGAATTCATAAAACAGGACAAGCAGCTAAAAAATAACGGAAATTATAAGAATGGAGAGATTCAATGATATATTATTCAATTTTACCGATGGATTTTATTATGAATCAGCCTACTGAAAAATATCCTGAAACATTAGAGATTAATTATAAAGGAGAAACAGTTGAGGCTATACCTATGGGTAACAATAGATATATGATAACCCGGCTTATAAGCACGTCTCCAAAAGCTTATTTAAACCCTGCATTCCAGCCTGGAAATATAATTACGGGAAATTAGCCATATAAATGTCGGAGCTTTTACTGTTTAAAGTAAGTGAAATTGAGAGTTACTCGTACAAATTATATGTGATTATGATAAAATATATATGGCAAAGTGTACTATTTAAGATTTATATTATATAATTTCTATATTAACTTTGTGGGGGTTTCGGAATTGAGTAGAAATAAAAAGACAAAAAGGGCTACGGCTAATAGAAAAAAAAAGAATATATTATCGTATAATAATGAAATTCTCGGAATCATTTATTTCTTTTTTGGTCTGCTTGTGCTTTTCGGAATGTATTTTAAAGGTTCAATAGGAGTATTCGGTGAGTTTTTCAGATGGCTGTTTCTTGGAATTATGGGGACACCGGCATTTTTATTGCCTCCTCTTATAATGCTTTATGGAATTTCAAGGATATTCAAAAAAGATGATACGACTTTTCTTTTAAGGCTTATCTATGGATTTGTACTTCTTGTGCTTTTGTCAGCGTTTATTCATACGGCATTGTATAATCCTGATGATTATGAAGGAATGTCTTTTTTTAAATGCATTAAGGAATTCGGCAGAAGAGGAGTTGAATTAAAGGGCGGAGGCATTCTGGGAGGCCTGATAAGTACGCCATTTATGCTGTTATTAAAGACTGTAGGTACAATTATAGTCCTCCTGGCTTTATCGATAATAGATATAATATATTTGACCAATATATCGCTTGCAAACTTTATTGTAAATTTAAAATCAATGTTCAAAAAATCATATAAAAGAACATTTGTTGTAATAAAAGGCGGTCTTGATGAAAAGAAGAAAAAGAAAATTGAAGCTGCCAAAATCGATGGGAAGGAAGCAAAAAGAAATGAGAAAATACCTGAAATAGTAAATCAGGAAAATGATATTAAAGAAGAAATTATAGAAAATGATACAGAGGAATTTGAAATTGAAGATGTAAAGCTTGGCATAAATGAAGCAAAAAACGATGGTAAAGCTGCTGATAATGATATATCGGAAATCTGCGATATCGAAACTGAAAAGCTTTCACAGCCTCAGGAACAGGAAAATGAGAAAAAATTCGTTTATAAATATCCTCATTTTGAACTTCTAAGCAGTACTGAACGAAATTCAGTAGATGTAGATAAAATAAAAAATTCAGCAATTGAAGGTGCAAGAAAACTGGAAGAAACCTTAAAGAGTTTTCAGGTAGAAGCAAAAATATTGAAAATATCTCCCGGCCCCACAATAACAAGATATGAATTAAGGCCCAGCCCTGGGGTTAAGGTGCGTAATATAGTCAATCTTGCTGATGATATAGCATTGAATTTAGCATCTTCAGGAGTTAGGATTGAAGCTCCAATACCAGGAAAGGATGCAATAGGAATAGAAGTAGCAAATAAAAATGTAGTTACTGTTTATCTGAAGGATGTAATAGAATCTGAGGAATTTGTAAAACATCCTTCCAAAATAGCATTTGCCCTGGGAAAAGATATTTCAGGTGAAAATATAATTGCCAATATAGCGGCTATGCCTCACTTGCTGATAGCAGGTGCAACAGGTTCGGGTAAAAGCGTATGTATAAATTCCTTAATTATTAGTTTGCTGTATAAATCATCTCCGGAAGATGTAAAATTGCTTATGATAGATCCAAAAGTAGTTGAATTGGGAATATACAATGGTATTCCACATCTTCTTGTACCGGTTGTTACAGACCCAAGAAAGGCATCCGGAGCACTGAACTGGGCAGTGCAGGAAATGATGAACAGGTACAAGCTGTTTGCGGAAAAAGGTGTAAGGGATCTTAAAGGATATAATTCAGCTATAGAAGAGGATGAGGAGTGTAAAAAGCTACCCCAGATAGTTATAATTATCGATGAATTGGCTGACCTTATGATGGTAGCTCCTAAAGAGGTAGAAGATGCTATATGCCGTCTTGCACAAATGGCAAGAGCGGCGGGAATACATCTTGTTATAGCTACGCAAAGGCCTTCCGTTGATGTAATTACAGGAGTAATAAAAGCTAATATCCCATCAAGAATTGCTTTTGCCGTTTCTTCGTCCTATGATTCAAAGACAATTCTCGATATGACAGGAGCTGAAACTTTGCTTGGCAAAGGGGACATGCTGTATTATCCAGTGGGAAAATCAAAACCTGTAAGGGTTCAGGGGGCATTTGTAACTGATTCTGATGTGGCAAGAGTTGTAGACTTTGTGAAATCTCAGTGGTCCGCGCAATACGATGATGACATTATTGAGCACATAAATAAAGAAGACGAGCCTGTTGAAAGCTCTCCCGGTGATAATGACGAACTATTACCAAAAGCTATTGAGTTAGTGGTTGAAACCGGACAGGCATCAGTATCCTTCATACAGCGCAAGCTTGGAGTGGGATATGCGAGAGCGGGTAGGATAATAGACCAAATGGAAAAAAGAGGAATCATAGGAAGAGCAGAGGGAAGTAAACCACGTCAGGTACTAATGACGAAGCTCCAATGGCAGGAGATGCAGATGAAGGAGGAGTGAGGGAGAGGCTCCGAGCGTCCTGTCAGAAACCAGTTCTTGGACGTTGGTTTCCGACACCTTCCGAACCGCGTCCTCAATCGCCGGACAGGCTTAGCCATGGTCAGTGAAAACCTTCGAATACACTTAGCGATAGAAAAACATTCCTTTGGCGGTCGGCGCAAATGAACCATCCGTGGTTCAGTTGCGCCTAAAAATGACATCGTGTCATTTTTCCCGCATTGTCTGTTTTTCTATCGAGTGTATTTACGAAGCTTTTCAAAGCTCATACTGCAATAATAAAGAATTATGAAGAGAGTATTTATATGATATAAAGTATTACTCCATAGTTCTACTAATTTCCATGTGCATTATATTTATTGGAGGCACAGTTATGCCTGCGATTAATGACATAGAAAGTGTAAAAGATCAATATAAAGATGACAGTAACTTGTCAATTAGGGCTAAACTGCATGCGAAATACAGTACAAATAAGCAAGGATTTGTCCCATGGCTTTTTGAAAAATATGAATTTTCAAAGGGTTATCGTATACTGGAACTAGGTTGTGGTAATGGTTTGCAATGGGAGAACCGGATTGAGCAATTGCCTGAGGGGTGTATTCTGATTTTATCGGATTTATCAGAAGGTATGGTAAAAATTGTTTGGGAGAAGTATTCAAACCATAAGAATTTTTTGGCGCAACAAATTGATATTCAGAACATACCATTTCCCGATAATTGTTTTGATGTTGTCATTGCAAATCACATGTTATATCATGTCCCCGATATGCAAAAGGCCTTTTCGGAAGTTAAAAGGGCATTAAAAATTGGTGGAAAATTTTATTCGTCATCCAACGGAAACGGTGGAATGCGAACTTTTTACACGATGCTTTTAAACAGGTAAATCCGGAAAGCAATGCTTTTACTAAGGAATTTTCTTTTAGCCTGCAGAATGGGAAGGAAATGTTAAGCCGGTACTTTGGAAACGTTGAAAGGTACGATTTTGTAGATTCATTTTCTATTACAGAAACGAAGGATTTAATAGACTGGATGAAATCTACAATTACTATGGCAAGTTATTCTGAAGATGATATATACGGTTTATATGATTATTTTGAGGATATCAGGAAAAGGGAAGGAGCTATTAATATTCCAAAAGAAACAGGTTTGTTTATTTCAACAAAGTTATAATTTATGTTGTTGAAATAAGATGTGAAATATCAAGTGCTTTATTTAGCTCTTTCGGTAGAGAGTTGATAATGAGTGCATATTGAAAATTCAGTACAGTAATGGCAATTTTTTATAACAGTTAAGCAATAAGCATTATCTTACATAAGTGTAATCCCACGTGAATATCCTTTAGTATTAAGAGATTTTTTTGGGGGTATTTGCATGGGATTTTTTGTTGCTGTTGAACCGAATGTAAAAATTTATGTTGAGGATATTAACCCGACAGGTTCAAAGACAATCCTGTTTGTACATGGATGGCCAGGAAATCATAATTTATTTGAATACCAGTTTAACCAGTTGCCGAAGATGGGATACAGATGCATAGGAATAGACATTAGGGGATTTGGCTTATCGGACAAACCCTGGACAGGTTATGATTATAACCGTCTGTCAGATGATATACGGGCAGTGGTTGATGCACTCAAATTACAGGATTTTACCCTTGGGGGACATTCAACGGGAGGAGCGATTTGTGTCCGATACATGGCCAGGCACAATGGCTATGGTGTATCAAAACTTGCACTTTTTGCAGCTGCGGCACCAAGCCTTGTTCAGCGGCCTTATTTCCCATATGGGATACAAAGTCAGGTTGTAACCAATATTATACAAGGTACATATAATGACAGGCCTAATATGATAAGAGAATTTGGGAAAATGATTTTCTATAATAAAGTCAGTGATGCATTATCAGACTGGATTTTTCAACTGGGGCTTCAGGCAGCCGGTTGGTCTACTGCTGCTATTGCAAACACTTGGCTGAGAGAAGAAGGGTTATTTAATGATTTGAAAATGATAAATGTACCAACTCTGATCCTTCACGGCCTTAATGATCAGGTTTGCCTATATCCGTTAGCTATTGCACAAAAAAACAGCATCAGAAATTCTATACTTGTTCCCTTTGAATCATGTGGTCATTTTCTGTTCTATGATCAGCGTGAAAAATTTAACAGAGAACTTATTCAATTCATGGAAGCATAGAATTCCTTAATAATAAATAATTACTATTTATTTTATAATATTTAATTATGTCTGATTTAACGGTTTGATGAGACCGTTTTTTTTATCTAAAAGATTGTAATTGCAGTAGTTTATATGAATATTTACGAATACTTAAATAGTGAGACACAGTCTTTAACAATAATGATGAATTATTACATAGAAACTAAATCATAGTCATGGTTACATTTTATGTATATATATGGTAAAGTATTTTATATACAATTTAAATTAAACAGAAGTACTTTGAGTGAGCATTTCAAAAAATGAAAGCATTTGAATTGTACGTCTATTCAATATAATTATGATGGTGGATTAATTATGAATGAATCTGTAAAGGTAAAAGTTAAATATGAATTATCTGATTATCTTAAATTTAATTTCTGGCATTTAAAAAAATAAAAAGGGGATTTATATTCATTTTATCAATATGGTTAACGCATGTAATATTATTTTTTATTTCAGAGATATTTTTTGTTAAATCATATGGGAGTATAATTGAATTAATATCTGATTTCAGATGGATGTTCACCATACCAATAATATTAAGTCTGATTGTCGGATTTGTGTATATGAACGTATATATAGTTGGTAAAAGGACTTATACAAAAGATCCTGTTTGGCTAGAAGAAAAAGAAATTACCATAGATGATACAGGTATTTCTGTTGTGTCCCAGTCTTCAAGTAAGAATTTGAAATGGGAAAATATTATAAAGTATACTAAATATGAAAGAATTAATAGCTTTATATACAAAAAGTTCAGCAATACTTATTCTAAAAGGTATGCCAAAGACAGTATAAATGATATTATAGGAATAATAGAAAAGAATTATAAGAAAAAAAGTTTATGGAGTTTCATATAAGATATTAAATATAATATTCAGATGTATTTAATTTCTTGATGTTGTAATCCCTAAATACCAGTAGTTGTGGTATTATATTTATACTATAATTCTATTAAATAATTTTCAAATATTAATATCTAAAAATTAATTGTGGTTTATTATATGTATGAAAGATAAATTAAATAGGGGGATACTGTAATATATGATAAAACAAAATTTTGACAGACAATGGACTTTTAAGCCTACCGGACCGGCTGAAAGCTGGGGTATGAAGAAGGAAAGTTCAATCGTGGACTTGCCCCATGATTTCAGTATAATACAAACCCGGGACCCTAAGTCTTTAACAGGCTCAGGGGGAGGATTTTTTCGCGGTGGCGCGGCTAATTACATAAAAACATTATTTGCTCCTGAAGATTGGAAAAACAAGGTTGTTATGCTTGAGTTTGAAGGCGTATATATGAATTCGAAAGTAAGAATAAACAGCAACCTTGTAGCGCATCAACCATATGGATATACAAGTTTTCATTGCGATTTGACACCCTATTTAAAGTACGGGGATGACAATAAAATAACCGTTTCGGTTAACAATACGGCTCTGCCGAACAGCCGATGGTATAGCGGGTCGGGAATCTACCGCCATGTATGGCTTATGATAGGAGAAAAGATACACTTTCCGCCATGGGGAGTATATATAACTACTCCGGAAGTTTCGGAAAAATCCTCAACAGTTGTTGCCAGAACAACAATAAAAAACGTTAGTGAAAATCCTTCTTCTGTTAAATTACGATCAACATTATTGACGGATAGCAGCAGTGTTGCTTCAGAAGATGAAATCATCATAGTGATTCCTCCGAATAGTTCTTATGAGGCAGTGCAGACCCTTAAAGTAAAAAATGCATGCTTGTGGTCAGTCGATAATCCATATTTATATACTCTTAAAAGCGATATTATCGTGGATGATGAAGTTATTGACAGTACAGAGAACAAAATAGGTATAAGATCCATAACTTTTGATTCTGTGAATGGTTTTAAGCTCAACGGTGAAACTGTAAAACTTAAAGGAAGCTGTGTACATCATGACTGCGGATTGCTTGGAGCCGCTTCTTATGACAGAGCTGAAGAAAGAAAGGTTCAGCTCCTGAAGGAAAACGGGTTTAATGCGGTACGCTGTGCTCATAATCCGCCTTCTCCTGCTTTCTTGGATGCCTGTGATCGTTTGGGTATGCTGGTAATAGATGAAGCATTTGATTGCTGGAGAGAACCTAAGAACATCAATGATTACAGCCTGTATTTTGAAGACTGGTGGCAGAGAGATTTGGCTTCAATGGTAATGCGAGACCGCAATCACCCGAGTATAATTATGTGGTCGACAGGAAATGAAATTCCGGAAAGGAACGGCCGTTCAGACGGCTATGCATATGCCAGGAAGCTGGCAGATTTTATACGAAGTCTGGATAACACAAGGGCAGTTACAAACGGGCTTAACGGCATAAGTTCCAATCCCGAGGTAAACGGAATTGATGCCAACCTTTTGGAAAATTCAGAGGATTATGATATCTGGGGTGAATTGTCGTATAAATTTGTTGAGCCTTTAGATGTAGTAGGATATAACTATATGCATGACCGGTATGAAAATGACGGGAAAAAATTCCCCGGCCGGGTTATATACGGGGCAGAAAGCTTTGCAATGGAAGCATATGAAAACTGGGAGCTTGTCCAAAAGCTGCCTTATGTAATCGGAGACTTTTTATGGACAGGTCTTGATTATTTGGGAGAGGCAGGATTGGGACATGTATTCTATAACGGCGAAAAAGGTTATTTTGGGAAATATCCGTGGCACCAGGCTTATTGCGGCGATATAGACATCTGTGGCTTTAAGCGCCCCCAATCCTATTACCGCGACTGTGTCTGGGGCCTGTCAAAAGCACCGTACATTGCTGTATATAAGCCTAAGTATTACGGAAAAAATGCTGATGTTGCCAGATGGGGATGGCCGGATGTAATTGCATCATGGACATGGCCGGGTTTTGAAGGAAAACCGGTGATAATTGATATTTACAGTACGGATGAAGAGATTGAACTAATATTAAACGGTGTATCTTTAGGTAGAAAAATCGTAGGTGAAAACAAGAAGTATATTGCTACTTTTGAGACCGAATATCAGCCTGGTGAATTAGTTGCCGTCGGTTATAATAATGGTGTCAGGGCATCCAGTACGGTGCTGAAAACCGCAGGAGCACCTGCCAATATTAGACTGATACCGGATCGGAGCGTAATAAAAGCAGAATTCGGAGATTTATCTTATATAACTGTTGAGGTCATAGATAAAGAAGGAAATGTAGTGCATAATGCAGATAATAATATTTATTTCACGTTATACGGCGTCGGAACTTTGCTGGCCGTTGGAAACGGAAATCCTGTGAGTGAAGAAATGTATGTAGGAAATCAGAGAAGAGTCCATGAAGGGCGTGCTATGGTTGTAGTCCGCTCAAATGGTGAACCCGGAGAAATTACTTTGAATGCTTCCGCCGACGGAATGCCGTCAGCAAGTGTGGTTGTCCGGGCAGAGTAAGAATTAATACATTGTATTTGGTTAAATAAATATTAATATTAATGGCAACATTAAAATAATGCGATGATTCACTATATTTTACCGAATCGTCGCATTTATTTTATAATATACCGCATCTTATGCAATTAAAAAAATTGAAATATGAAAGTTTGTAAATCAACTATACCTATTAAAATCAGAAAAGCTGCCTGAAACCGGACAAATGATCTATGTATACTGAGTTTTGGCTTTAAAATACGCACAATTCTATAAAATATTTGTATCAGGCAAAATATGTATAGAAGAAAACCAGCTTTGTTTAACTTAAAAGCTTCACTGAAATTTAAATCACTCATATAAATAAATGATCTTGTCATTCCACATGATGGGCAATTATAACCGGTTATTTGCTTGAAAGTACAAGGCAATCCGATTTTATAGAAATTACCGTTAAAACGGATCGTTGTTGTACTTCCGTTGGTGGAAAGAAAAAACGATGTCAGGATTGGTACAAGGCAAAGTAATAAAATAGTTATATGTATAATAATTTCATTATTAAACTTATGCTTCAGCATGATTAAAAGTCGTAGTCGTTAAAGCCTTCTTCCAATCCTTTATAAAAGTTTTTCCAAAATTCAGTTGATGTATTATTATTAATCGATAATATTAATAGCACAATTAATATTCCAATTGTGCAAAATCCCATAATTATACCAGCTAAAGCCATGCCATCTCCTGTTTGCGCTCCAAAGGATTCTGATATTTGATTTCTGGCAATAAATCCGAAAATTATTGCAAGAATTGCAGGAATAGTACCGATATAACAGCAACATGATAAAGGTATTGATATAATACCAAGAACCATGGACGCTATTGCAAAACCATTGTTAACAGGCTTTGGTTGCACAGGTGGGTATGGAGGCATATTAGGCGGCATATTATTTGAAAAATTTGATTCATTGTTATTGCTAAATGAATATCCACAATTAGGACATACTGACATGTTGTACTCAATAGGATTTTTACAATTTGGACATTGATACATTGACATCCCCCGTTAATTTAATTTTTAATTCTTAAAGTTAAATATAAATCTATATTTATTTCATGTACCTGGTAAACTAATAAATTTTCATAGTTTGAAAGGCACAGGAATAAATAAAGAGCAAGTATAATTTGACATTATATTTACTTTGAAAATAAATACATATTATTACAAATAACACTATATTTCTGTAAATTTTAGTGTGATTTATATTAAAGATTCTATAATAATTAGGATAATTCTGCAAGTAATATTATTAATATTTTAAATGTTAACCCTTATGATATAGTTTAATATATGATAATTATTAATATTAAAATTTTTATATAAATATGAAACAATAATATTAACGAGTTATTCTAAATTGAAATAATAAAAATGATTACTTTATTTTTAATATATCAATATGTACTTTGATTAAAAAGTATTATGTTTGCTACAACAAGTATTTAGTGTGTTAGAATAATAATAAACAATAACAGAAGGTATGATATATATGAGCTTTTTACCTGTTACTAAAGATGATATGAAAAGAAGAGGATGGGAACAACTGGATTTTATATATATCAGCGGGGACGCATATGTAGATCATCCAAGCTTTGGACATGCAGTTATAACCAGAGTGCTTGAAAGTTATGGATATAAGGTTGGAATTATTCCTCAGCCAAATTGGAAAAGCAATGATGACTTCATGATGTTAGGACGTCCTAAACTGGGGATTCTAGTTAGTTCCGGAGTTATAGATTCCATGGTTAACCATTATACGGTTAATAAAAAACCCAGAAAGACTGACAGTTATTCACCCGGAGGAAAAGCAGGATACAGACCGGATAGAGCTGTTATCGTATATTGCAACAAGATACGGGAATGCTTTAAAGGTATACCGATTATCATAGGAGGTATAGAAGCAAGTTTAAGACGCTTTGCCCATTATGATTATTGGGATGATAAGGTAAGAAAATCGATACTCTTTGATTCAAAAGCAGACCTGCTGATTTACGGAATGGGAGAAAAGCCAATAGTAGAGATAGCTGAAAGATTAAGGGAAGGAATACCTGTATCTCAAATAAAGGATGTACGGGGAACATGTTATATATCAAAATTCAATGAGTTACCGTCAGATTTGCAGAAAATATTGGACGAATATAATCAAAGGGACTCAGACAGCTATCTTAAAACTAAAAATAAAAATGATAAAGCTATAATTCTGCCTTCTTTTGAAGAAGTGGAAAGTGATAAGAGAAAGTATGCAGAAGCATTTAAAATACAGTATGAAGAGCAGGATGCCTTAACGGGAAGAATACTGATACAAAAACATATGGACAGATATCTTGTTCAAAATCCAAATGCTCTGCCTATGAGTGAAAAAGAAATGGACAAAGTTTATTCTCTGCCCTATGAAAGAACATACCATCCCATGTATGAAAAATATGGCGGAATTCCTGCAATAAAGGAAGTTGAATTTAGTATAACAAGTCATAGAGGCTGTTATGGAGGATGTTCGTTTTGTGCACTGAATTTTCATCAGGGAAGGGTTATACAAAAAAGAACCCAGAATTCAATACTGCAGGAAGCAGAAAAGCTTACCCGCAGTCCGGGTTTTAAAGGATATATACATGATGTGGGAGGACCCACGGCAAATTTCAGGAATAGAGCGTGCAAAAAGCAGATTGACAAAGGGGTATGTAAAAACAGGCAGTGCTTATATCCAACACCATGTAAAAATCTTATAACAGATCATTCAGAATATCTTGAATTGTTAAGAAAAATACGGCAAATTCCTAATGTGAAAAAAGTCTTTATCAGGTCAGGCATAAGATATGACTACCTTATGCTGGATAAAAACGATGAATTTTTTTACGAAATGTGCAATCATCATATAAGCGGCCAGCTTAAAGTGGCACCTGAACATATTTCCGATAAGGTGCTTAAAAAAATGGGCAAACCGTCACGACAGGTATACGATAAATTTGTTAAAAAGTTTAATGAAATTAATAAAAAGTTAGGGAAAAAACAATATCTCATACCATATCTGATGTCGAGCCATCCCGGAAGCGATCTGAAAGCAGCCGTAGAGTTAGCTGAATATTTGAGGGATTCAGGGCATATACCTGAACAGGTACAGGATTTTTATCCAACCCCTGCTACCCTTTCTACTTGTATGTACTATACCGGTTTTGATCCGAGAAACATGGAAAGAGTATATGTACCTAAGGATCCACATGAAAAAGCTTTGCAAAGAGCGTTGCTGCAATACAACAAAAAAGAGAATTATAAATTAGTATATGAAGCGTTAATAAAAGCGGGAAGAGAAGATTTAATAGGCTATGGTAAGAAATGCCTTATAAAGCCTGTGAAAATAAACAGCAGCAAAGACTGTATTAAAGAAAGGCGGGTAAGTAAAAGCAAACATCAGGCTAATAAAGAACGAAAAAATAAAAAATGAAAAACACATAAATATAAGCAATTAAGTTAATGATTAGCAATTTCAAAGGGCGCCCAAATTGTATGAAAACCTTTAAATAAGCCTTTATGGGCGGAATTTTTGATTCTTGACATAAAAATTAAAAAATATTACAATTAGTTTGTACTTTGATCAATTGTAAATTCTTAGATAGAGTGTACATTGAAAACTAAATAGCGGGAGGTGTGTGTTATATTACAAGGCTTTATTATAGGTTTGATAGTTGGTATTGTTGTTGCAATAATTGCTTCACTAATAATGTTCCGCATAGGAATTGAACATAGAAAAAAAATTGCTGAAGCGGAAATAGGCAGTGCAGAGCAGCAGGCTAGGAAAATACTAAGCGAAGCTCAAAAAACAGCTGAGAGTAAAAAGCGTGAAGCTCTGATAGAAGCAAAAGAAGAAATTCATAAAAGCAGACTGGAATTGGAAAGAGAAACAAAAGAAAGAAGAAACGAAATCCAGCGTTATGAAAGAAGAGTATTGCAAAAAGAAGAATTATTGGACAAAAAGTCTGAAGCCCTCGAGCAAAAAGATGAAATGCTTAACAAAAAGCTTAAAGAGGCACAGACTTTGCAGGATGACTTAACACAGCTTCAAAAGAAACAGGTTGAAGAGCTGGAAAGAATCTCAGGATTATCAGTTGAAGATGCGAAAGAATATCTTTTGAGAAATGTTGAGAGTGAAGTAAGGCACGAGATGGCAATAATGATTAAAGACATTGAAACCAAAGCCAAAGAAGAAGCAGAAAGAAAAGCCAGAGACATAATAGCATGTGCTATACAAAAATGTGCTGCTGATCATGTATCAGAAGCCACTGTTTCAGTTGTGCCGCTTCCTAATGATGAGATGAAAGGGCGTATCATAGGTAGAGAAGGTAGGAATATCAGAACGCTGGAGACTCTAACCGGAATTGATTTGATAATTGATGATACTCCGGAAGCTGTTATTCTGTCCGGCTTTGATCCTATAAGAAGAGAAGTTGCAAGAATAACGCTTGAAAAATTGATTATTGATGGCAGGATACATCCGGCAAGAATTGAAGAAATGGTTGAGAAAGCCAAAAAGGAAGTAGAAAACACCATAAGACAGGAAGGTGACCATGCTACATTCGAAACTGGCGTGCATGGATTGCATCCTGAACTTGTAAGACTGCTTGGAAAATTAAAATTCAGAACAAGCTATGGACAAAATGTATTAAATCATTCAATTGAAGTTTCACACCTTGCAGGAATAATGGCAGCGGAACTTGGTATTGACCAGAACCTTGCTCGGAGAGCAGGTTTGCTGCATGATATAGGTAAAGCTGTTGACCATGAAGTGGAAGGATCGCATGTGACAATTGGAGCTGACCTTGCTAAAAAATACAAGGAAAGCGATGATGTTATAAATGCAATACTTGCTCATCATGGAGATGTGGAACCATCTTCAGTAATATCAGTACTTGTACAGGCAGCAGATTCAATTTCAGCTGCTAGACCCGGAGCCAGAAGAGAAACGTTGGAATCATACATCAAACGTCTGGAAAAACTGGAGGAAATAGCAAATTCATTCTCGGGTGTTGAAAAGTCATTTGCAATACAGGCAGGAAGAGAAATAAGAATAATGGTTAAACCTGAAGATGTAAGCGACGACGGCGTAGCCTTAATTGCACGGGAAATAGTGCAAAAAATTGAAAGTGAACTTGAATATCCTGGACAAATTAAGGTAAATGTTATACGTGAAACTAGGGCAATTGAATATGCTAAATAATGGGAATTTAAATAAACAAAAAAGCGTGATCATACGTTTGAGAGGCGTGATAACACGCTTTTTTGTGCTATTATAAGCAAAAATGGAGGTTAACTTATTGAAAATATTATTTATCGGAGATATAGTTGGTAACTCCGGAAGAAAAGCTGCAAAAGAAATGTTATGCCAGTTAAAAAAGGAAAAGGCATATGATTACTGCATAGCAAATGGTGAGAATGCTGCCGGAGGAAACGGCTTGACATATATGGTTGCACAGGAATTGTTTAACGCAGGTGTAGATGTAATTACACTGGGAAACCATACATGGGCAAAAAAAGAGATTATTGGATTTATAAACAGCGAAAAAAGGATAGTCAGGCCTGCAAATTATCCATCAGGTCTTCCGGGAAGGGGATCTACGATTATAAATGGTCCTGCAGGCAAAATAGGTGTAATTAATGTTCTGGGGCGAGTTTATATGGACAGCGTGGATTGTCCTTTCAGAGCTGCAGACAGAGAAATTGAATACTTAAAAGATTTTGTGAATGTTATAATAGTTGATTTTCATGCCGAGACTACCTCTGAAAAAAATGCTTTTGCATGGTATCTTGACGGAAAGGTAAGTGCTGTTTTTGGTACTCATACACACGTACAGACTGCTGATGAGAGAATTTTGCATTCAGGTACGTGTTTCATAACCGATGTGGGAATGACAGGCCCATATGAAGGGGTAATAGGGGTTGACCGTGATATTATAATAAAAAAATTCATGACTCATATGCCTGCTAAATTTGAGCTTGCTAAAGGAAAATTGCAATTTAATGCTGTTATTGCCAATATTGATGAAAATAACGGCAAAACCACGTCAATCCAGCGTATTTTTAAATTGATAGATATATAAAAATTAAAAATGTTTTAATGTTTTACTAAAATATAGATAAAAAAAGAGGAATTTCTAAATTTATGTAGAATATAAAAACATATAAATAAATACAGGAAAAGCAATAGGAGGTTAAGTAAATGGACATATTAAAAGTCTCGGCAAAATCTAATCCAAATTCAATTGCTGGTGCTCTAGCAGGTGTTATCAGAGAGAGAGGTTCAGCAGAAATTCAAGCTATAGGTGCCGGAGCACTTAATCAAGCAGTAAAAGCAGTTGCCATAGCCAGAGGATTTATGGCTCCTTCTGGTCACGAGTTAATCTGTATTCCGGCTTTTACAGACATACAGATAGACGGTGAAGAAAGAACAGCAATAAAGCTCCTAGTAGAACCGAGAAGGTAGTTGCTTTACGTCCATTGCTGAAGGAACTTGCATTTGCAGGTTCCTTTTTTGCGTATATAGGTATGGTGACAGTAAAGGAAATATACATTGTTATAAATAATTTTCTGTGGTATGATTTTTATGGATTATTAAGAACATGGGAGAACAATATAATGCATTTGCTGGCAAAAAGATTTGAAGGAGAAAAGGACATACTTTTCATTGAGGACAGAGGACCTAAAATTTTGCAATTTAAAAACCTTAAAAAATATGAAAATGTGCTTACGCATTGTTTTACTACCAGATTAGGAGGAGTTAGCAAAGATGAGTGCTTTTCTCTGAATTTGGGTTTTAACAGAAATGATAAACCGGAAAATGTATTCAAAAACTACAAATTGGTAGCAGATTGCATGAATATTGATATAGAAAGTTTTGTATTTTCAAATCAGATACATGACAATAAGATTAAATATATAGATTATAGCGACAGAGGTAAAGGTTTAACAAGAGAAAGCGATATAAAGGGATATGATGCTCTTATTACGGATCAAAAAGGAATAACATTGGTAACATTTTATGCTGACTGCGTTCCTGTTTTCTTTTATGATCCTGAAAAGGAGATAATAGCCCTGTCCCATTCAGGATGGAGAGGAACAGTTAAAGAAATAGCAGCTGAAGTAATTAATGAAATGGTCACAAAATTTAACTGTAAAGTTGAAGAAATAATTGTATCAATAGGGCCTTCAATAGGAAAATGCTGTTTTGAAGTGGGAGAAGAAGTATATGAGGAATTTATTAAAACTCTTCCTTGGAGCATACAGCACTGCTGTACTGGTGCAGAAAATGGTAAATGGAATATTGATTTAAAAGCGGTAATAAAAAATACCTTAATAAACTGCGGAGTAGTTAGTAAAAACATAAGCGTAACAGGGATTTGTACAAAGTGTAATAAGGATGTGTTTTTCTCTCACAGAGGAGATAATGGAAGAACCGGCAGTATGATTGCGCTTATGCAAATGAAATAGATAATGATTAATGTAGATTTAGAAATTAAGTTCATAACAAAGGTATTATGCAACAAATGACTATTAATGAAAGAGGAAAATATATGCGGGGTATATTAAAAAGAATAATTATTTATATATCTCTGACTATTATAACAACCTTAATATTTACAGGCTGCAATACAAACTTTATAGGAAGCACAAAAAATGAGGATACTGCAAATCTAGCGGATATGGACGAAGAAGAACAGCCGGTATCCGGTGGTGCTGTCAGAATGTTTGCAACAAAACCGGACACATTAAACCCGATTACGTCAGCTAATGAATATGCTGCCAAATACTTAAAGCTTATATTTGAAAGTATGATTAAACTTGATTCAAATCAGCAGGCCCAACCTTTCCTTGCGGAAAAATGGAAATGCTCAGAGGATATGCTTTCATGGCAGTTCTATTTAAGAAAAGATGTTTTCTGGCAGGATGACATGCCGCTTACTGCAGATGATGTGGTTTTTACTGTTAAAACGATACAGAACATGGCCATAAACTCAATTTATAAAAAGAATGTTGAAAACATACTGGATTGTACGGCGGTAAACAAGAATACTGTTAAAATAGTTTTGAAAACACCAAACTCATTTACTCCGGAACAGATGACATTTCCGATAATACCTAAGCATTATTTTGAAGGGGAAGATATCCTGTTAAGTGAAAAAAACATGAAGCCGATTGGTACTGGTCCGTATAAATTTTTGCAGTACGAAGAAGGGAAAAATATATATTTTCAGGCAAATGAAAAATGGTGGTATATAAATTCTGAAAATGCTGAATCGACTGAGCTTCCGTATATTAAAGACATACAGGTAAAGATATATGATAATCCTTCAAAAGAAATCAGTGCATTTCAGAACAAAGAAATAGATATAGCTTTTGTTGATGATGGACAGGTATCAAGATATGCATTGCGTTCAGATTTGACTGTTAAAAAGTATATAAGCAATAATTATGATTATATATCCTTTAATTTGTCCAACACATTGTTATCTGACAAAAATTTAAGGCAGGCCATAGCTTATTCAATAGATAAAACTGATATTATAAATTCAGTAATACCCGGAGACGCAGTAGCAGCGGATTTCCCTATATTACCGGATACGGCTTACAGCAAGAGCAATGTATTTTCATATAAAGCTGATAAGAATAAAGCAAAAGAAATACTTTTGCAAAATGGATATTTTGAACAGGATGGATTGATGTATAAAAGTAACGAATGGGGTAATGCAATACCGGTAACGCTGGAGTTGATTGTTAACAGCGAAAATACTGTAAGATGCAAAATTGCCGACAAAATATCCGAAGAACTTAAAAAAACGGGTATTACGTTAAATGTTGTAAAGATTACCTGGGATGAATTAATGCAAAAAATCAATTCAAAAATGTATGATATGGCTTTAATTGGATGCAAAATAACATCAGTGCCTGATTTATCATTTATGTATTTTTCAGCTTATACACCTGCGCAGGTTTATCAGAATGCACTGCCTGCAGTTAATACATCAGGATACAAAAATGATAATGTTGACAAGATATTAACTCAGATTTTAATAGAAAATGATATGACCAAGAAAGATAAGCTGTATCATGACCTTAAAAACATAGTAATAGACGAACTTCCTTATTTAGGATTATACTTTTACTATGACGGAGTGCTTTACAATAAAAATATAAAGGGGACATTGAGCCCATATATATGGGATCCGATGTATGATATTACTAAGTGGTATATACCATACCAGTCACCAGTGGAATAAAAAAGTAATGGTTAAACGTACTTAATTTTGAAGGAGACTTTGCTATGATATGGATTGCAATAATAGTTGCGGGTTTAGTAATTGACCAACTGACAAAATATATAATAAAAAGCAATGTAAGATATGGTGATTTAATAACAGTTATTAATGACTTCTTTTACATTACGCACCATGAAAACAGAGGAGCAGCCTGGGGAATTTTTCAGGATGGCAGATATTTTTTTATCATACTGACAATAATACTTGTAGCGATACTAGGGTATTTTTTGTATAAGTCTCAGAGCAAGATGCTTAAAACCTCACTTTCTATTATTATAGGAGGAGCTGCCGGAAATTTCGTTGACAGGGTGCGTACCGGGGGAGTTGTTGATTTTTTGGATTTCTATATAGGTGATTATCATTTTCCGACTTTCAATGCAGCTGATACTTTTATAGTAATAGGCTCAATAATGCTTTTAATATACATGATATTTATTTACAAAGAAGAAGAAAGCAAGGAAAAAGAAGATACTGAAGAATAAACAGGGGTTTGATTTACACTATGACAGAGATTGATATAATTTGTGATGAAGATAATATAAGACTGGATGCATGGGTTGCCGGAAAATTAAATGAATATTCAAGAACATATATTCAAAAATTAATAGATGACGGCAATATAACCGTTGAAGGTAAAACAGTCAAATCCAATCATAAATTAAAAACAGGACAGAAAGTGCATGTTACAGTTCCTGAACCTGTCAGGCTGGATGTAAAGCCTGAAGACATAGACATCGACATTTTATATGAAGATGATGATATAATTGTCGTTAATAAACCAAAAGGAATGGTGGTTCATCCTGCGGCAGGCAATTATACCGGTACTCTGGTTAATGCGCTTATGAGTCATTGCGGAGATTGTTTATCTGACATAAACGGTGTTATACGGCCGGGAATAGTGCACAGAATTGACAAGGATACATCGGGAATACTGGTTGTTGCAAAGAATAATACAGCCCATGAAAAGCTTTCACAAAAACTGAAGGAACACGATATTGAAAGAATATATATAGCACTGGTAGACGGTAATATATTGGAGGACAAGGGCAAGATTGACGCGCCCATAGGAAGGCATCCCAATGACAGAAAGAAAATGGCTGTAAACACTAAGAATGGAAAACGTGCTGTTACTCATTTTAAGGTGCTGGAGAGATTTAATGGCTATACATTAGTTGAATTGAAACTTGAAACCGGGAGAACTCATCAGATACGTGTGCATATGTCTTTTATTGGGCATCCTGTTGTGGGAGATGAGGTATACAACAATAAAAAAAGCAAAAGCCTTATAAAAGGACAGGCTCTGCATGCAAAGGTTCTGGGTTTTGAACACCCGTTAAAAAAAGAGTATATGAGATTTGAGGCAGAGATACCTGAATATTTTCAGAAGCTGCTGGAGGATTTAAGAAAAAAATAAAAAAGTAATTAAATTTCTATAGACAAGTAAAAAAAACTGTGATAACATATCTTTAATTAAATAATAAACTTTTAATTAGTCCAGAGAGGCTAAAAGGTTAAATATTGTGTTTTAATGTGTATTCATGCACATTATTAATGTCGCGCAAATATAACTTCCAGTCTTCTGGCTGGAAGTTTTTGTTATAATATTGCAAATGTAGCGCTGTATGGAGGTTAATATGGCTGATAAAGCTGAAATAATGGATGCAAATGGTATTGCGAGAGCAATAACCAGAATATCACATGAAATACTGGAAAAAAACAAGGGAACTGAGAATCTTGTTCTTATAGGCATACAGCGTCGTGGAGTGCCTCTCGCTGAAAGAATATCAAATAAAATAGCTGAAGTCGAAGGAACGAATGTACCCGTAGGAATACTGGATATAACATTCTATAGAGATGATTTAAGCATGCTGTCTGAACATCCTGTTATAAACGGAACTCAAATTGATTTTGCGGTAACCGATAAAAAAATCGTACTTATCGATGATGTTCTATATACAGGACGAACTGTCAGGGCAGCAATAGAAGCGATAATGGATTTAGGAAGGCCGAAAATGATACAGTTAGCTATCCTGATAGACAGAGGACATCGGGAATTGCCAATCAGAGCGGATTATGTAGGGAAAAACGTACCGACTTCAAAGAAAGAAATAATACATGTAAAGGTTAAAGAAATAGATGAAGTTGATTGTGTTACAATAAGTCAGATAAATTAATGATTAACGTGAAGTTAAGACAAAAGAAAGGAAATGAAATAATGAAGGTAAGATACATCTTAAAATCAAATAAGTGTATGAAAATATGCGATGAAAAATTCCGTTTCGCGTATTATATTATTTCATTTACAAATATTCAAGGGAATTTAAAGTAAGGGTTTTTATCCTTACTTTTTTATTGCCATAAATAACTTTAATAGAGGTGGTGTAAAGGATGAATTTTAAAAACAAAGACCTTCTTGGGTTAAAAGATTTGACAGCTGAAGAAATCATGCTAATATTGGATACTGCAAAGACGATGAAGTATATCCTGACTTCCAATAACAAGAAAACTCCGCATTTGCAAGGAAAATCAGTAGTAACACTGTTTTATGAAAACAGCACAAGAACAAGACTATCATTTGAACTGGCATCTAAATATTTGGGTGCAAGTTCTGCTAATATAAACTCTTCTGTAAGCAGTGTACAAAAGGGTGAGACACTTATTGATACGGGAAAAACAATCGATGCAATGGGAGCTGATGTGATAATTATACGGCATCCCATGTCCGGAGCACCACATCTCTTGGCAAAGAATGTGAAAGCATCAGTGATTAATGCAGGTGATGGAATGAATGAACACCCTACACAGGCACTTCTCGATATGTTTACCATAATTGACAAGAAGGGGACTCTAAAAGGACTAAAAGTAGCAATTTTAGGTGACATATATCACAGCAGGGTTGCAAGGAGCAATATATGGGGAATGACAAAACTTGGCGCAGAGGTAAGCGTTGCGGGACCGTCTACGTTAATCCCCCTTGGAATTGAGAAACTTGGAGTAAAGGTGTTCAACACAATACAGGAAGCCCTAATTGACGCAGATGTAGTAATGGGATTGAGAATCCAGAAAGAACGGCAGAAAAAAGGATTGTTTCCGACAATACGGGAATATGCACACTTTTTCGGGCTGGATGAAAAAAGGCTGAAAATGGCTAAAGATGATGCTATCTTGCTTCATCCGGGGCCGGTTAACAGAGGAATAGAATTGTCCACATCAGTAATTGACAGTGACCAGTCATTCATAAATGAACAGGTTACTAACGGAGTGGCTATACGAATGGCGCTTCTTTATCTACTAACCAGAAAGGGTGGTAATGATGAAAATATTAATTAAAAACGGACATTTGATAGATGTTAAAGCAGGATTAAAAGGTATATATGACATATTGATAGAAGAGGGAAAGATAAAAGAAATTAGCGAAAAAATCGACGAAACTAATGTAGATTTAATAGACGCTAAAGGTAAATATGTGTTTCCGGGTTTTGTAGATGCTCATTGCCACTTAAGGGATCCTGGCTATGAATATAAAGAAGATATTGAAAGCGGCACAAAAAGCGCAGCTGCCGGAGGATTCACATCAATCGCATGTATGCCAAACACGAATCCGGTTGCTGACAATCAATCAGTAATAAGTTATATAAGAAACAAGGCAAAACGTGACGGTGTGGTTAATGTATATCCGATAGGTGCCATAACTAAAGGGCTGAATGGTGAAGAACTGGCGGAGATAGGTGAATTGAAGTTTGCAGGAGCAGTGGCTGTATCAGACGACGGAAAGCCTGTAAAAAGTTCGTCTTTAATGAAAAAAGCCCTTTTATATGCATCAATGTTTGATATAACAGTAATATCCCATTGTGAAGATCTTGACCTTGTTGACGAAGGTGTAATGAATGAAGGATACCAGTCAACCATCCTCGGACTGAAAGGAGTACCTTCAGCAGCAGAAGAGATTATGGTTGCCAGAGAGATCATACTTTCAGAATATACGAATGTGCCTGTTCATATTGCTCATGTCAGCACAGAATTATCGGTTGACCTGATCAGGTATGCAAAGCGAAGGGGAGTAAAAGTGACGGCAGAGACTTGCCCTCATTATTTCAGTTTAACTGAAGATGCGTGTGAAGGTTTTAACACACTTGCAAAAGTAAACCCTCCCTTAAGGACAAGGAAAGATGTTGAGGCGGTTATACAGGGATTGGCAGACGGTACTATTGATATAATAGCAACTGACCATGCGCCTCATCATGTTGATGAAAAAAATGTTGAGTTTAATATTGCGGCAAACGGCTTTGTGGGTTTTGAAACCGCGTTCTCCCTTGCAAATACCTATCTTATTAAACCAGGTCATTTAACATACGAGCAGCTTATAGAAAAAATGTGTGTAAATCCTTCCAAAATACTCGGTTTAAACAAAGGAACTATAGAGGTTGGCATGCCAGCAGATATTACTATAGTTGATCCGGATGAAGAGTATACAGTTAATGTAAATGAGTTCAAATCTAAGTCAAAGAATTCTCCATTTGACGGCTTCAAGTTAACAGGTTCGGTCTATTACACAATAGTAGACGGTAAAATAATTGTACGTGAAAAAGTTCTTCTGGTTTAGAGGAGGAAATTAAATGTTTATAGACAGATTGATAGATAACATCAGAATTAAAAATAATCCCACAGTAGCCGGTCTTGACCCAAAGCTTGAATATGTTCCGGCATTTATCAGAAATAAATATTTAGAGCAATATGGAATAAACGCAAAGGGGGCCGCAGAAGCTATCCTGGAGTTCAATAAAAGAATAATAGATGCCCTGTACGACATCATACCTGCTGTAAAACCTCAGCTTGCATACTATGAAATGTATGGATGTGAAGGAATAAGGGTATTTGATGAAACCGTAAAGTATGCAAAAAGCAAGGGATTAATTGTAATAGCAGATGCAAAAAGAGGAGATATAGGGGCAACAGCCGAAGCATATTCTGCAGCTTACTTGGGTGCAACAAAGTTGAATGATGAAATTGAACAGTCATACTTCGACGCTGATGCTCTTACGGTAAATCCGTATCTGGGCATAGACGGAATAAAACCCTTTTTAAATGACTGTATGAAATATAATAAAGGAATATTCATACTTGTAAAAACTTCAAACAAATCCTCAGGACAATTGCAGGATTTGGCAACAGAGGATGGTAAAAGAATCTATGAGATAATGGCAGAATATGTCGATGAATGGGGAAAAGAGCTCATAGGTAAATACGGATATAGCAGTGTTGGTGCAGTGGTAGGAGCTACCTATCCTCAGCAGGCAAAAATCATCAGAGAAAAGCTGAAAAACGCATATATTCTGGTTCCGGGATATGGAGCTCAGGGAGGAACAGCTGCGGATGCTGCTAATTCATTCAACTCTGATGGGCTTGGCGCAATTGTTAACGCATCAAGAAGCATAATGTGTGCTTATAAGTCTGAAAGGTGGAAAGATAAGTACAGTGAAATTGAGTTTGCTGAAGCAAGCCGTGCGGAAGCAATGCGCATGAGGGATGAGTTAAATGAGGCTATAAAAAATAAATAATGGATTTAATATAAATTATCGAGGTGAAATATATATGAAAGCCATACTGGCACTGGAAGACGGAACAATTTTCCAAGGCACTTCATTTGGAATGAAGGGTGAAGTCATTGGAGAAATTGTGTTTAACACAGGTATGACAGGATATCAGGAAGTACTGACTGATCCTTCATATTGCGGACAGATTGTAACCATGACATATCCTCTTATCGGAAATTACGGAGTAATAACCGAAGATTCAGAGTCAAAAAAACCGCAGGTTAAAGGTTTTATTGTGAGAGAAGCTTGTAAATACCCAAGCAACTGGCGGTCAGAGGGGAATCTGGATGAGTATCTGGAAAAAAATAATGTAATAGGAATTGAAGGTATTGATACCAGAGCATTGACAAGAATATTAAGAGACAAGGGAACCATGAAGGGTATTATTAGCACTGATCCTGATTTCAGTTTAGAAAAACGGATGAAGGATATAAAGGCTTATCAGATAAAAGATCCGGTTCTGGAAGTTACTACAGGTGAAATATGTCATTATGAAGGAAATGGAAAAAAAGTAGCACTTATAGACTATGGATTGAAGATGAACATAGTACGTTCTTTATTGAGCAGAGGTTGTGATGTATACGTATTTCCGGCTCAAACATCAGCAGAAGAAATTTTAAGTTACAATCCTGATGGAATAATGCTGTCAAACGGACCGGGAGATCCAAAGGACTGTCAGGATCAGATCAATACAATTAGAAAGCTTATAGGTAAAAAACCCATTTTTGGAATATGTTTGGGACACCAGCTTGTGGCATTGGCAAACAATGCTGATACTGAGAAACTGAAATACGGACACAGAGGTGGCAACCATCCTGTAAAGGATATAGAGAAAAATTTGACTTATATAACTTCTCAAAATCATGGATATACAATAGTAAAAGAATCAATTGATCCGAAAAGGATGGAAATCAGCCATATAAATATGAATGACGGGACTGTAGAAGGCATTAGATACAAGGACGTGCCGGTATTTACCGTACAGTTCCATCCTGAAGCGTCTGCAGGTCCGACAGATACAGCTTATCTGTTTGACAGATTTATGGAAATGATGAATAAATACGTATAATACAGCAGACAAGTATAAAGAAGGGGGAAATTCGATGCCAAAGCGCGATGATATAAAAAAGGTACTGGTTATAGGTTCCGGACCGATTATTATCGGACAGGCTGCTGAGTTTGATTATGCGGGAACCCAGGCTTGCCGGGCATTAAAGGAAGAAAATATTGAAGTAGTGCTTATTAACAGCAATCCGGCCACAATTATGACAGATACAAAAATTGCTGATAAAGTTTATATAGAACCTTTGACAGTTGAAATGCTGAAAAAGGTTATTATTGAAGAAAAACCTGACAGTATCCTGCCTACATTGGGCGGTCAGACCGGTTTGAACCTTGCAATGGAAGTGGCAGAATCGGGATTCCTTGAACAGCATGGGGTGAAATTGCTCGGCACTGCAACAGATGCAATAAAAGCAGCTGAGGACAGACAAGCTTTCAAAGATACAATGGAAAGAATCGGAGAGCCTTGCATTGCTAGTAAAGTAGTAAATAACGTTGAAGATGCTGTGGATTTTGCCGGAGAAATTGGTTATCCGGTTATTGTAAGGCCTGCTTATACTCTCGGAGGAACCGGCGGAGGAATTGCTCATGATGATGAGCAGCTTCGTGAAATAGCAAGCAATGGGCTTAGGTTGAGCAGGGTTACTCAGGTATTAATAGAAAAATGCATAGCAGGATGGAAAGAGATAGAGTATGAAGTTATGCGCGACAGCAAGGGAAATGTTATCACTATATGTAACATGGAAAACATAGACCCTGTTGGTGTGCATACGGGTGACAGTATAGTTGTAGCACCTTCACAGACACTAAGTGACAAGGAATATCAGATGTTAAGAGCTGCGGCTCTTAAGATCATATCCTCTCTGAAAATAGAGGGAGGATGTAATGTACAGTTTGCTTTGCATCCGAATAGCTTTGAATATGCCGTTATTGAAGTAAATCCAAGGGTAAGCCGTTCATCTGCACTCGCATCCAAAGCAACAGGATACCCAATTGCAAAAGTAGCAACAAAAATTGCAATCGGATATGGGCTGGATGAAATTAAGAATGCGGTTACAGGAAAAACATATGCATGTTTTGAACCTACTTTGGACTATGTTGTTATAAAAATACCGAAATGGCCTTTTGATAAGTTTGTTAAAGCAGAAAAGACACTGGGAACACAAATGAAGGCAACCGGTGAAGTAATGGCAATAAGCAACACCTTTGAAGCCGCACTTATGAAGGCAATAAGGTCGCTGGAATTAGGCCTGTTCACTCTTGAACAAAAGACATATAAAAATCTCGATATAAATGAATTAAGAAATAAGCTTAAAGAAGTAGACGATCAGAGGCTGTTCATTATAGCGGAAGCTATCAGAAAAGGTATCACTATTGATGAAATATATGAAATCACCAAGATAGATAAATATTTCTTAAATAAGTTCAAAGAAATTGTGGATATGGAAGAAGAGCTTAAAAGGACACCATATGAAAGCTTGAACGCAGAATTGCTGCTGAAAGCCAAAAAGATGGGATTTACTGATGCTGTAATTGCTGGTTATACAGGCTGTAGCCCAAAGGATATAAAGAAATTAAGAAAGAATAATAAAATTGAAGCGGTATATAAGATGGTTGATACATGTGCTGCTGAGTTCGAGGCAGTTACTCCTTACTACTATTCAACTTATGATTCAATTACGGAAATAAAGGAGTCAAAAAATAAAAAAGTGCTTGTTATTGGGTCAGGACCGATAAGAATAGGGCAGGGTATAGAATTTGACTATTGTTCGGTGCATTCCGTATGGGCGCTTAAGGAAATGGGCTATGAAGCGATAATAGCTAACAATAATCCCGAAACGGTAAGTACGGATTTCGATACTTCAGACAGATTGTACTTTGAACCTTTGACCCCTGAAGATGTGGAGAATATCGTAGAAACGGAAAAGCCTGAGGGCGCAATTGTTCAGTTCGGAGGGCAAACGGCCATTAAACTTACAAAAGCACTGAATGATATGGGAGTAAAGATATTCGGTACTGAACCTAAATATGTGGATGCTGCGGAAGACAGGGAAAAATTTGATAAGATGCTCGAGAGGATTGGAATACCACGACCTCAGGGTGATACCGTGTTTACACTGGAAGAAGCATTGGAAGCAGCTAACAGGCTTGGATATCCTGTGCTGGTAAGGCCGTCTTATGTGCTTGGCGGCCAGGGCATGGAGATAGCTTATAATGACAACGACCTTACAGAATTCATTAGAATTATAAATAGAGTAAAGCAGGAGCATCCAATACTGATTGACAAATATCTTATGGGAAAAGAAATCGAAGTTGACGCAATTTGCGATGGCGAAAACATTCTGATTCCCGGTATAATGGAGCATCTTGAAAGAGCGGGGGTACATTCAGGCGACAGCATTTCGGCATATCCAACAATTACAATCGATAATAAAACTGAGAAAAAAATAATTGAATATTCTGAAAAACTTGCGAAAGCCCTGAATGTTGTCGGGATGATCAATATCCAATATGTGCTGTACAATGACGACTTATATGTAATCGAAGTAAATCCGCGCTCAAGCCGTACAGTGCCTTATATAAGCAAGGTCACTGGAATTCCGATGGTAAACATAGCCACCAAGCTGTTGACTGGTAGAAAGCTTAAGGATTTCGGGTATGGCACAGGATTATATAGGGAAGCGGACTACGTTGCGGTTAAAGTTCCGGTATTCTCCTTTGAGAAGCTGACTGATGTAGACACCCAGCTGGGTCCTGAGATGAAATCAACAGGAGAGGTGCTGGGAATAGGCAAAAACCTGCAGGAGGCCATTTACAAGGGGCTTTTGGCAGCCGGCTACAAGCTGCTCAAAAAGGGCGGAGTCTTGATAACCGTCAGGGACAGTGACAAGCCGGAGATAATCCAGATAGCAGAAAAGCTGGCAGCTTGCGGCTTTGATTTGTATGCAACCGGGGGTACTGCAAGGATACTGAAGGAAAAGGGCTTCAGGGTT
>ENA-OWOZ01000190-OWOZ01000190.1-bioreactor-metagenome-genome-assembly--contig:-NODE-190-length-87418-cov-5.621220_pt1 | contig 87418 bp, 91 predicted proteins | sample MGYA00238140_ERZ651804 | MGnify/ENA primary metagenome ERZ651804 (study PRJEB26910, sample SAMN07631232) | bioreactor metagenome | isolation source: Switchgrass digestor | place: USA: Dartmouth...
TTATAATATTTATAATCTCTAAAAGAGCTTATAGAAATATAATTTTAGAAACTACGCAGTAGTTTCTTCCTTAACTGTTAACTGCACCTTATAAACTGTAAACTAAAAGATTGCTTCGCAATCTTTATTAAATAGGAAGAGAGGGTAGGATAGTAGTATGGAAGGGAAGAATTTAAAAATTTTAATTGTAGGGCTTGGTGTTATAGGGGGAAGTTATGCTATGGCACTTAGGGCAGTAGGTTATAAGGAGATTTATGGAATAGATATAGATTTAGAAACTATAAAAAAGGCTAAAGCTCTTGGAATAATAAAGGAAGGATATTCAAAGGGGAAGGATATTATTAAAGATATGGATTTAATAGTAATTTCCTTATATCCTAGGTTAGTAAAAGATTTTATCTTAGAAAACAGGGAATACTTTAAAGCTGGAAGTCTTATAACAGATGTAACAGGAGTTAAGGAGCTATTTGTTCAAAAAATTTTAGATATATTGCCTGAGGATGTAGATTTTATTTTTGGACATCCTATGGCTGGGCGAGAAAAAAAGGGAATAGATTATGCCTCAAAGGAAGTATTTAAGGGTGCAAATTATTTGATAACCTTAACTGAAAAAAATAAGAAGGAAAATATAGAACTTTTAGAAAAGATAATTTATGACCTTGGATTTAAAAATATAAAATATGTTAGTCCGAGCTACCATGACAAAATGATAGGCTTTACAAGTCAGCTTCCTCATGCTATTGCTGTAGCCTTAATTAATAGTGATGAAGAGGGAAGAGATACAGGAAAGTTTATTGGAGACAGCTATAGGGACTTAACAAGAATAGCTAATATTAATGAAGATTTATGGAGTGAATTATTTTTTGAGAATAAGGAGAACCTGCTTGAGGCAATAAATAATTTTATGTACGAATTAAATAAGATAAAAAGAGCCTTATTAAATGATGATGAAAAATTATTAAAGGAGTTATTTATAAAATCAAGCAGGCGAAGGGAAAGATTATAATTATAATATGAAGTAAGATAATAAAGAAACTATTTCTAAATGTAAAGAAATAGTTTCTTTTTATATAAAAAAATCGTAAATAAAAAATAAATTCGTATATTTGAAAAAAATATGGAAATAACTATAAAAAAGATGTATAATTAAAATATAAATAGTTAGAAAATTCTTAATATTATAAAAATATATGTTTTATATATTTTTATAGATATTAAATCTACGCATATGATATGGGGGTATAATTATGGTAGGATTTGATGTTAGAGCTATAAAAAAGGGAGATTATAACTATATTATTAAATTAAATCCAGATATAGCTTATTTGGAAGAAGAATTAGTGGGAGATAATAAAACAATTGTTGCTCAATTAAATGATGATGTAATAGGATATTTAAAATATTACATAGATGGGAATAACAGGGCGAAGATAATAGACCTAGTAGTTGATGAAATGTATAGAGGTCTTGGTGTTGGATATCAATTGTTTTTAGAACTAGAAGGCCGTATTAAAAATGAATATGTAAACGATATACTAGTGGCAGGAAGAAATTTTACTAAAGAAGAACTTAATTTTTATAATAGGCAAGGCTTTAGATATGATATAAATTCTAATTTGGAAAAAAGATTAAATTAATATAAAAACTCCTCAATATAAACTAAAAGGATATGCAAAATAAGCATATCCTTTTGTTTTTTAGTATTTATATTTGTTAAAGGATTTTTATTACAGTTAGCTCTTTATTTGTTTTTAAGTCAATAAATTCTTCAGCACATAAAATTAAAGGTTGAGATATATTATTAATATCCATTTGTACTATTCTTCCTACTTCTCCATTAGATAATACAACTTCTTGTCCAACATAAAAGTTTAACAGACCTTTTAGGAAAGTATCACATAAGGCATAGTCAAGTTTTCCTTTTATGCTTTCTTCCTTAATTTCTTGAAGGGCTTCAAAAGGCTGTTTCTTTTTCTTATAAACTCTATTTGAATTTATTGCATCAAATACATCAGCTATTGCTATTATTTTTGCTATTTCAGGTATTTTATCACCAGTTATCCCTAGAGGGTATCCAGAACCGTCATTTCTTTCATGATGCAATAAGATTCCCAAGGCTATATCTCTATTTATATATGGAATAGCTTTTACTGCATTATAAGAAAGAGAGGAGTGGGTTTTAAGAATATCATACTCATCCTTAGTTATAGGTTCTTTCTTATTAATAATATTCTCATCTATTTTTGTTTTTCCAAAGTCATGTAATAGGGAAGCGTATACTAAATTATGCAGCTTTTTATTATCATATCCCTGCCATTTGCCTATCAAGTAGCTTAAAGAGGCAACATTTACAGAGTGAGTATATATTGAATCCTCATTACTTCCGTTAATAATCAAATTCTTTAGAACGCTTTTATTTGAACTAATAAATTTTTCTAATTCTACTGAATATTTGCTTATTTCACTGGTGGCTTTAAGATTTATGCTGTTTTCAGTAAAAATATCTTTTATACTATCTGATACAGCCTTAAATTCATTTTGTACTTTCTTTAATTCTTCCATTTCTTTATGATTAATTTCTTTAGGTGCATAAACCCAGATCTGTTTACCAGGATAAAACTCAATTAGTTTCTTTAATATAGCTTCTGTAATGTATATGTTTTTTCCAACTAAGACAGCGTTGTCGATCATAATTTCCTGGGAAGTTATCATTCCAACTTTTAGGTCTTCTAAGTTAATATATTTTTTTTCAAGCTCCATTTAATTTACCCCGCTTCCATAAAAATAGATACTATAACTATTATATAATTATTTTAGAAAAAAATAAAACAAATTTAAACTTTAAAGGTAAAAAGTGTATGATATTTCTTCGTAATTATTAATTTATAGAGTAGATTATTATTTGAATTAACTTATGTTATAATAATTAAAAATTGCTTTTAGGAGGAAGGTAAATGAAAGAGTTGGAAACTAGAATTTTTGATATAGATGTAGAAGAAGTTAGAAGAAAGCTGAAGGAGTTAAAGGCTGTTAAAGTTAAGGAAGAAAATCAAATAAATAATATTTATGATTTTAAAGATAATTTTCTTTTAAAGCAGAAGGGTTATGCAAGAATAAGATTGGTTGATGATAAATTAAATAATAGAAAACTAGTTTATATGACAACTAAAAAAATGTTAAGTCAAGGAACCTTTAAGGAGATGGAGGAAAATGAAACTATAGTAGAAGATAAGGACGCAGCAGAAAGAATATTTTTATCCTTAGGTTTGGAACTTAAACAAACAATAAAAAAATATAGGGAGAGTTATAGGCTTGGAGATTCTCTTATTGAAATAGACATTAATGATAAGAGCTTTTGTCCATTTCCTTACATAGAAATAGAGACGAAATCTTTAGAAAGTTTAGAAGAAATTATAAAACTTCTTGGTTATACCTTAAAGGACACAAGTTCTAAAACTATTTATGAGTACTTAGAAGAAAGAGGAGTAAATAAAAATAATACTGCAGGAATATAATTTTTTATGGAAATTTTTGTTAAGATTTGTAACCAAATTTAGTTAATTTAGTAGATTAGTAGTAAGGACTTTTTATTAGGAGGTTTAATATGGAATGGTTTAGTGAATTAAACCCATTGCTACAGGGGTTCCTTGCTACTACATTTACATGGCTTGTTACAGCACTAGGTGCTGCTTTAGTATTTTTCTTTAAAAAGGTAGATAAAAGAATTTTAAATACAATGATAGGCTTTGGAGCAGGTGTTATGATAGCTGCTAGCTTTTGGTCCCTGCTTAGTCCTGCCATAACCTTATGTGAAGACTTAGGCTTTAATAGTGTTATTATTCCTTCATTAGGTTTTTTATTAGGTGGATTATTTTTAATATTTGCTGATAAATTAATGGATAAATATTGTTATGGTTTTGAAATAAGTGATAGAGATTCTGAATGTGCTACTGAAGCTATTATAAATAATAGTTTTAAGAGGAGTATCCTGCTTATTTTAGCTGTAACCCTTCATAATATTCCTGAAGGTCTTGCTGTTGGGGTGGCCTTTGGAGGAGTTGCTGTAGGAATTCCAGGAGCTTCATTAGGTGCTGCCATAACCTTAGCTTTAGGAATTGGCCTTCAAAATTTCCCAGAAGGGGCAGCAGTTTCCCTTCCATTAAGAAGGGAAGGTTTATCAAGAACAAGAAGTTTTCTATATGGACAAGCTTCAGGATTAGTTGAACCTATTGCAGGGGTCATAGGAGTGGCAGCATCCTTAGCAGTAAGGAGTATATTACCATTTTTATTATCCTTCTCAGCAGGGGCTATGATAGCTGTAGTTGGTGCAGAGCTGCTTCCAGAGGCATCTATGGAAAATAAAAAACTTACTACATTGGGGCTTATTTTAGGATTTATAGTGATGATGGTCTTAGATGTTGCCCTAGGATAAAGAGCATCAGTTTATAGTGAACTATGCACTTTAAAATCTATAAAAAAAGAGCTGATAACAGCTCTTTTTTTATGTTATTATGCTTTGTTGATTGATCCGAATAGTTCCATTTTAGCTTTAACTGTTGCCTTGATAGCTTCGAATCCTGGTTGAAGAAGCTTTCTTGGGTCAAAGCCTTTTCCTTGAAGGTCTTTTCCTTCTTCTATGTATTTTCTTGTAGCTTCTTGGAATGCTAATTGACATTCAGTGTTAACATTGATTTTTGAAACTCCAAGTGAAATAGCTTTCTTTATCATATCTTCTGGAATACCAGTACCACCGTGTAATACTAATGGCATATCTCCAGTTGCTTTATTGATTTTTTCTAAAGCTTCGAAGTTTAATCCTTGCCAGTTTTCTGGATATTTTCCGTGGATGTTACCAATACCAGCAGCTAACATAGTTACTCCTAGGTCAGCAATTGCTTTACATTCATTTGGATCAGCAATTTCACCAGCACCTACAACTCCGTCTTCTTCTCCTCCGATTGAACCAACTTCTGCTTCTAATGAAAGACCTTTTTCAGAAGTTAATTTAACCATTTCCTTTGTTTTTGCTATATTTTCATCTATTGGATAGTGAGAACCATCAAACATTATTGATGAGAATCCAGCTTCAATAGCTTTTAAAGCACCTTCATAGCTACCGTGATCTAAGTGTAGTGCAACAGGTACAGTGATGTTTAATTCTTCTATCATTGCTTTAACCATTGCAGCTACAGTCTTATAGCCAGTCATGTATTTAGCAGCTCCCTCAGAAACTCCTAAAATAACAGGTGAATTATTTTCTTGAGCAGTTAATAATATAGCTTTTGTCCATTCTAAATTGTTAATATTAAATTGACCAACAGCATAATGTTCTGCTCTTGCCTTAGTTAACATTTCTTTTGCTGAAACTAACATGGTACAAACCTCCAAAATATTTATTTTATTATAATTAGTACTAAAGCTAATTACTACAAGGATAGACAACGGGGAGTTGCGTATCCATATATATGTATTATAACCTAAATCAAGTTTAAATGAAATAAAAAAATGAAATTTACATTTACAATAAGATTATTATATCTAATTAAGACGGAAATTATGAGAAAATATTATAAATTGCGGATATAAGAGTTCGATAAAAGGATAAGTTCAATATTATAAAGTTTACAGTGCACAGTTTGCAGTACACAGTTTCATCCTTTAACTGTGAACCGTGAACTGTGCACTCTTCGCTAGTAAATATTGTCATTTAAGTTTTTCAAAGATTTCCTTATATTTTATAATTGAATTTTCAAGGATTTCTAATTGAAGTTCCACTGAGAAGGAGCTTGGTCCTCCGATTACTTTTTTTTCTTCAACACAAGTTGTTAGGCTGATTGCTTTATATATATCTATATCAAAAAGAGATGAGAAGTTCTTTAATTCCTCTAAAGATAAATCATTAATAGCAAGCTTTTTCTTTATACAGTATAAAACAATTTGTCCAACAATTTCGTGAGCATTTCTAAAGGGGAGGCCTTTTTTTACTAAATAGTCAGCCACATCAGTAGCATTAGTATAACCTAGAGCTGCACCTGTTTTCATCTTTTCCTTGTTTATAGTCATTGTATCTAACATGCCAGTGAAGGTTTTTAATGACAGTTTTACAGTATCTAAAGCATCAAATAATGCTTCCTTATCCTCCTGCATATCTTTATTGTAAGCTAGGGGAAGGCCCTTCATAACAGTAAGAAGGGTAATTAGACTGCCATAAACCCTTCCAGTTTTACCTCTTACAAGTTCAGCCACATCAGGATTTTTCTTTTGTGGCATAATGCTGCTGCCTGTACTATATTCATCTGATAATTCAATAAAGCTAAATTCATTAGTTGCCCATAGAATTATTTCTTCTGAAAATCTTGATAAGTGCATCATTATTATAGATAAAACTGATAAGGCTTCAATTGCATAGTCCCTATCAGAAACTGCATCAATGCTGTTATATGTTATAGAAGAAAAGCCTAATTCTTTTGCAACCATTTCCCTATTTAATGGATAGCTGGTAGCAGCCAGGGCACCGCTCCCTAAAGGCATTTCATCTAGTCTTTTATAGCAGTCTTCCAGCCTGCTTAAGTCTCTTATAAACATTTGGGCATAGGCTAAAATATGATGGGCAAAGGTAATTGGCTGAGCCTTTTGCATATGGGTATAGCCAGGCATTATTGTATCAATGTTTCTCTTTGCCTTATCATATATAACTTCTTGAAGAGCTAAAAGTAAACTAGCAATTATTTTTAACTCCTTTTTTAGATACAGTTTTGTATCTAGGGTTACTTGGTCATTTCTGCTTCTTCCAGTATGAAGTTTTTTTCCTTCTTCACCTATATAGGAAGTCAGAGTTTCTTCAATAAAGCTGTGGATATCTTCAGCATTATCATCTATAACAAGAGTTCCTTCCTCAATTTCTTTTAATATTTTATTAAGCCCAGAAATGATTTTTTGACTGTCTTCTTCTGGGATAATATTTTCTTTTCCAAGCATTCTTGAGTGAGCAATGCTTCCTTTTATATCTTCCTTATACATTCTTTTATCTATTCTTATTGATGAATTAAAGTCATTTACATTTTCATTAATTCCTTTTTCAAAACGTCCGCCCCAAAGTTTCATTTATTTATCACCCTTCTTTAATTTTTCTTCCATTTTTGCTTTTACTGTTATAGGCAGTCCAAAAAGATTTATAAATCCAGAGGAATCATTTTGATTATAAACAGCATCTTTTCCAAAGGTTGCATATTCTTCGCTATATAGTGAATAAGGGGAAGTCATGCCGGCATTTATGATGTTGCCCTTGTATAGTTTTAAAGTGATTTCGCCAGTTACTGTTTCTTGAGTTTTGTCTATAAAGGCCGAAAGAGCTTCACGAAGTGGAGTGAACCATTGACCACTGTAAACAAGATCTGCAAATTTTAAGGCAATTTGCTGCTTATAGTGAGCAGTTTCTTTGTCTAAGCAAATTTCTTCTAAATCTTTATGGGCTTTATAAAGAATAGTTCCCCCTGGAGTTTCATAGACTCCTCTAGATTTCATGCCTACTAATCTATTTTCTACCATATCTACTATTCCAATAGCGTTTTCTCCGCCAATTTTATTTAATTTTTCAATTAAACTAACTCCATCCAGTTTTTCTCCATTTAATTGAACTGGAATGCCTTTTTCAAATTTTAATTTTATATAGCTTGGCTTATCTGGTGCATTTTCTAAAGTGTTGCACATTTCAAGAATTTTATCATATTTAGGTTCATTAGCAGGATCTTCTAAATCAAGTCCTTCATGGCTTAAGTGCCATAGATTTTTATCCTTGCTATAGTTAGTTTCATAACTTATGGATATAGGAATTTTTCTTTCTAAGGCATATTCAATTTCTTCTTCCCTTGATTTTATATCCCAAATTCTCCAAGGAGCAATTATTTTCATATCAGGAGCAAAGGCCTTAACAGCAAGCTCAAATCTTACTTGATCGTTACCTTTTCCTGTACATCCATGAGCAATAGCATCAGCTCCTTCCTTAAGAGCAATTTCGACTAATTTTTTTGCTATTATTGGACGGGCAAAGGATGTTCCTAATAAATATTTTCCTTCATAAACTGCCCCAGCTTTTATTGTTGGGAAAATATAATCATTAACAAATTCATCTGTTAAATCCTCTATATAACATTTTGATGCCCCGCTTTTTAAAGCTTTTTCTTCTAATCCTACTAGCTCATCCTTTTGTCCAACATTTCCAACTAGGGCTATAACTTCACAATTATAATTCTCCTTAAGCCATGAAATTATAATAGATGTGTCAAGACCGCCAGAATAAGCAAGGACTATTTTTTTCATATTATTATTTTTCATTTTTTCTACCCCCAATTTGTTAAATAATAAAAGTGAAAACTTATTTATAATTATAAAACTATTATGTATAAATATGCAAGAAAAATTTATTTTTATGCATAAATAAAATACCAGTCAAGGAATTTAATATTTATGAATCTAAAAAAAATAGCATCCAATGAATTATTTCCTTAACTGGCATTATGAATTGGGGAGTATGAACTTATTAAAGTATGTTTTTTAAATTAATTTTTTGTATTTTTATTAAATGTTCACAGGAAAACTCTATTAAATCTAAGGAGGCAGAGGCTTCTGCAATATCTTCCCTTTTAATATAAACACATAGTTTTAAACATTCATTTATTAAGTCATCATAGTCAATATGGTTTAAATAAATTGAAGGAATAAAATCCTTTGAGTTTATGTACTCTAAGAGCTCTAGGGATTTTGTATAAGCTGTGTCTAGCTCCTTTTTATCTAGTAATTTTTCTATTTCATTTGATTTATCTATTAAATCAGAGCATAAATTAGTAAATTTATTATTTATATAAGTTAAGCCAGTAACTAATAAGACAAAGAGTATTATGGAGATAATTGTGTTTTTCATTAAGCATCACCTTTTTCATCGTATAGTTGGCAAAAGAACTTTCCATTAGTATCAGTCATTGCAATCAATACATTTTCAATTGAACCTACTCCATGCTTTTTTAATTCTTCAAGTATAACTTCTTTGCTTTTACCACCAGAGGTCAAAGAATTTGTGTTTATTTTTCCATCTAGAACGTAAATTACAGGCATTGAAGCATTTTGATTTTTATTTCCTGCTAAAAAGGACATTTGTCCATTATTTTCTAGTATTCCGTATTCTATTTCTGACAAGTCAAAATACCCAGCAAGTCTTATTTCTTCCATAAGTTCATCTAGATTAATTTGTTGTTTTTTTAGGTTTTCAAAATGTATTTTTCCTTTTGAAATTAAAATTGTAGGTTCTCCTTCTAATATTTTTCTAGCTTTTTGACTTTTTAACTGAATTATTGATAATACTATTTTTATAAATAATAATGTAATTATTGGTATTATTCCTAAGGATAGTGGAAGCCTTGTATCCTGCATTGGTAAGGAGGCAAGATCTGAAATCATTATAGTTATAACAAATTCATAGGGTTGAAGTTCTCCTATTTGTCTTTTACCCATTAATCTAATTACTAATATAACTAAAGCGTATAAAATTATTGTTCTTACTAACACAATTAGCATATGAAACACCTCTTAATGCTAGTATTTATCTTTTTTTATTAATTATTCTTATATAATACAAAGTTATACTGTTAAAAAGATAACTAGTGTTTTTCTTATGCATTTTTACAACTAAATGTATATAATGTTATTAAAATATATTAGAATTTATATAGATAGGAGGTATTATGGGAGATTTTAATATAAAATTCAAAAATAAGGAATATATTGTGCATAAAGGTATAAGTTACAGGGAATTCATAGAAAACCATCTAAAAATGGATCCAAGCGAATTTGCTTTATGTAGAATAAATAGTGAATATAAGGAATTAATAGATAAAATAGATAGAGATGGAAGTATTGAATTAATAAGTTTTGATAGTCCAATTGGATATAAAATATATACTAGGACCCTGCAGTTTATATTTATTAAGGCTGCATTAGATGTTTTTCCAAAAGATGCAACCATAACTATAGAACATAGTTTAGATGGGGGAGTTTTTGGCGAAATTCATAAGAAAGAGCCATTAAATGAGGAAGATCTTCAGAAGATTAAAAAGAGAATGCTTGAATTAATAGATAAGGACATAGTTATAAATAAGATAAAGGTTAAAAAGGAAAAGGCCATGGAAATTTTTAAGAGCTATGGCATGGAAGATAAGATATCCCTATTAAGTCATGTTGATTTTAAAACTGTAAAATTATATGAGTTAGATGGAAGATATGATTATTTTTATGGACAAATGGCCTATTCTACAGGAGTAATAAGGGCTTTTGATTTAATGTATTACGAGCCAGGCTTTATTATAAGATATCCTAAAAAAGATAATTTAAAGGAATTAGCTTTCTTTAAGGAAAATAGAAAGCTTTCTCAGATTTTTATAGAAACAGAAAGATGGATAAATATTCTTGGCGTTGGTGAGGTAGGGGCATTAAATGATAAGATAGAGAAAAATGAAATTAGAGATTTAGTTATGGTTTCTGAAGCTCTTCATGAAAAGAAAATAGCTCAGATAGCAGATATGATTCATGAGAAGAAGGGAACAAAAATAGTTTTAATTGCTGGACCTAGCTCTTCAGGTAAAACTACCTTTGCAAACAGACTTGCAATTCAGCTTAAGGTCAATGGTTACACCCCTATTCCAATTTCTTTAGATGATTATTTTGTAAATAGAGAGAACACACCAAAGGATGAAAATGGAGAGTATGATTTTGAAAGTATTTATTCCCTTGATTTAGATTTATTTAATAAGAATTTAACTGGCTTATTAAAGGGGGAAGAAGTAGAAATTCCTCATTATAATTTTAGGACAGGAGAAAGGGAATGGATAGGCAATAAACTTAGTCTTCCAGAAAAGGGAATATTAATAATTGAAGGAATTCATGGTTTAAATCCAATGCTAACCAGCTCTGTACCTGATGAAAATAAGTTTAAAATATATATTTCAGCCCTAACTCAGTTAAACTTAGATAATCACAATAGAATTGCAACAACAGATATAAGAAGGGTAAGGAGAATAGTTAGAGATATTTTATCAAGGGGCTATGGAGGAGAACTTACCCTAAAGATGTGGCCTTCTATAAGAAGAGGAGAAGAAAGAAATATCTTTGTTTATCAGGAAGAAGCAGATGTAATGTTTAATTCAACCTTGGTATATGAATTGTGTGTACTAAAGAAATATGCTCTAGAGGAATTAGATAAGATTAAAGAAGATAGTCCGGTATATTTAGAAGCCAGCAGGCTTAAATCTTTTTTAGGTTTCTTTAAGGAAATAGATAAGGATTATGTTCCAACTAACAGTATATTGAGGGAGTTTATTGGAGGAAGCATTTTTTATAAATACTAAAACAGTGTGAAACAGTTAGGAGTTAGGAGTTGAAACTCAGTTAGGAGTTAGGAGTTGAAACTCAGTTAGGAGTTAGGAGTTAGGAGTGTGGAGTTTGGAGTTAGGAGTTAGGAGTGTGGAGTTAGAAGTGTGGAATTGATTAATTGAAAATCCCCTAGTAATGGGGGTTTTTTTATTAGTTCATATTACAATTTATATATTTATTTACTTTTATTGGTGTATAATATTATATAAAAAACAAGATTATTGTAGGGGCTATATGATTTTAAGAAATAAGAAGGGGAAGGAACTTATTATAGCTAATGATGAAGAATTTATATACTATAAAATGAGTGAAATTGATAAAATTAATTTAAGAGAAAATAATAATAAAATATATACAATTGGCTTTGAAAAAGATAGAAAAAAATATAATTTTTTATTTATGAATAATCCATACCTAATAAAAATATATAATACAAGTTTAGTAAAGCTTTTTTCTAAAGAAAAATGATATTTTTAATTTATTATTTTTTGTGTATATATCTAACTAGTTTAAGAAAAATAATATATAATACTTTTAAATAGTTTTTAGTTATAAAAATTTTAAGAAAAGATAATTTATTGCAATATTGTCCCTAGTGGCTTAAAAATAGAAATGAGGATTAAAGAAAGGAAATAAAATATGTCTGGATTAGGAGTTTTTGATATTATAGGTCCTATAATGGTTGGTCCATCTTCTTCACATACTGCAGGGGCTGCTAGATTAGCAAAGGTTGCTAGGGCAATTGCAGGCTGTGAAGTAAAGGAAGTAACTTTTTTATTGCATGGTTCCTTTGCTAAAACCTATAAAGGTCATGGAACGGATAGGGCCTTGGCAGCAGGAATATTAGGGATGAATCCTTCTGATGATAGATTAAGAGATTCATTGAAAATTGCCAGGGAAAAGGGAGTAAATATTATCTTTAAGGAAGAGGATTTAGGAGATTGTCATCCAAATACAGTTAAGTTTTTAATTAAATGTGCCAATAATAAAAGCTGCGAAATAGTTGGAAGTTCAATTGGTGGAGGAAATATTGAAATAGTTGAAATTAACGGAAGTAAGGTTCATTTTACTGGTAGTTATGACACTATTATAACGACTCATAGAGATATTCCGGGTACAGTAGCAAAGGTAACAAATATCTTATATTCAAGCGCAATTAATATAGCTTTTATGAATTTAGAGAGAAAGCAAAAAGGTAAAATTGCTACTATGACTTTTGAATTAGACAGTAAAGTGGATAAGACTTTAATTGAAAAAATAAAAAAAGTAGAAGGAATAGAGAAGGTTATACTAATAGAAAAGGTAGAGGATGGAGAATAAGGTATGGATATAGCAAAGTCTGGTGAAGAACTTATAAAAATATGTAAGGAAAATTCAATATCCTTAAGCGAATATGCTATTTTAAGGGAAATGGAAGATAATGAATTATCCAGGGAAGAAGTTATTTCAAAAATGAAGAAAGTGCTGGAGGTCATGAAAAATAGTTCCAGGGAAGCAAGAGAAAGAGAAGTTTTTTCTGTAAGCGGCTTAATAGGTGGAGATGCTTATAAAATACAGAAATACTTAGAAAGTGGAAAATCCTTAACAGGTGATACTATGCTTCTTGCTATGGCAATGGCTTTATCATCTTCGGAAGTAAATGCTTCCATGGGAAAAATAGTGGCTTGCCCTACTGCTGGATCTTGTGGAATATTGCCAGCAGCAATATTAACAGCAGGGGAAAAACTATCTAAAAAGGATGATGAACTTATAAAGGCCTTATTTGCAGCAGCTGCAGTTGGAATGATAATAGGAAGAAATGCAACCTTTGCAGGAGCAGAGGGTGGTTGTCAGGCTGAATGTGGTTCTGCAGCTGCAATGGCAGCAGCAGCTATTGTAGAAATGATGGGTGGAAGTCCTAAAATGTCCTTAGATGCAGGAGCAATTGTATTTAAAAATATTTTAGGCTTAGTATGTGATCCTGTGGCAGGTTTGGTAGAGGTTCCTTGTGCAAAAAGAAATGTAGGAGGGGCAATAAATGCCCTTTGTATAGCTGATTTAGTTATGGCTGGAGTTGAATCAAAAATTCCTTTTGATGATGCAGTTGCAGCCATGTATAAGGTTGGTAGAAATCTTCCTGCATCCTTAAGAGAAACAGGAGAAGGCGGAGTTGCAGTGACAAAAACAGGAATAGAATTAAGAAAAAAAGTCTTTGGCAGCTAATAGCCAAAGACTTTTTTTATGGATAATTGACATAGGCTAATAGACAATTTAGGAAGAATTATAAAAGATTGATAAGCAATCTTTATTAGTGTGCATAAAAAAATTAATACTTGTAAAAATAAGTTATATAGTGTATCCTTTTATTAAAAGATATTGATAATAGAAATCAATTAATATTAATTATTGATAAGATGACAAATCAAAATTATTAAATTTGGAGGGTAAAAATGAGTAAGGTATTATATATAAAAGCAAACATAAAGCCAGAAGGTGAATCAAGAACTTTTAAAATTTCTGATGCTTTCATTGAGGAATATAAAAAATTAAATCCTCAAGACGAAGTAACAGTATTAGATTTATATAAGGAAAATATTGATTTCCTAAGAGCAGAAGATTTAGGAACAATATTTGGACCTAAAACAGAAGAAAGCAGAAATCATCCGATTTTAAAATATGCTTATCAAATGGTAGAAGCTGATAAGATTATTATAGCTGCACCTATGTGGAATTTAGGAAATCCTGCTATAGTTAAGGCATATTTTGATTACGTATGTGTAAGCGGAATTACTTTTAAATATACAGAAAATGGTCCTGTTGGCTTATGCAAAGCTGAAAAGGCTCTTATAGTTGCAGGAAGAGGAGGAGATTATTCAAGTCCTCAAGGAGCTGCCTTTGAAATGGGAGAAAGATATTTAAGAACAATTTTAACATTTTTTGGCGTTAAAGATATAAAAGCAATTACTGCTGAAAAATTAGACGTTCAAGGAATGGATGTAAATGCAATATTAAATGAAGCAATTGAAAAGGCGAAAACTTTAGCTAAAGAATTTTAAAATTAGATAGAAAATGAAGAAATAATGCATTTCTATCACCAGTATAGGAAATATTATCAGTGAATACTTAATAAAAAAACGCAAATAATAATTTCGAAGGTGGTGATAAGGGATGCACAAGAATCCAAGCATTAAATGTACAGTAAATGAGTGCAAATATCATGCACAAGCAGAAAATTACTGTAGTTTAGATGGTATTCAAATTGGAAAACATGAAAATCGTGCAACTACTCCAGAATGCACAGACTGTAATTCCTTTGAATTAAAGTAATTACAGTAAGTTTACAGTAAAATAAGGGAAATAGGGATAGCTAAGCTATCCCTATTTTTCTAAACAAATTTAACTACTATTACCCTTCTTCTACTATATAAAATGAATAATAAAAGATAGAAAGATAAAAAATAAAATAGTTAATAGCTAATTGTAAAGCGAAAGTAGGGGTAGTATGGAAGAATTAGAGAGAATATTTATACAAATGACCAGGATTAGCATTAGCAGATATATAATATCAATGATTATAATTTTCTTTGCTTCCTTAATTAATAAGTATATTATTTCTAATATTTTTAAATATATAGTTAAAATAGTTGAAAAAACAAAAAATTTTGCTGATGACAGCCTTGTTAAGGCTTTAGAAAAACCAGTAAAGTTATTTTTAATTCTAAAAGCTATTCATATATCTCTACATATAATAGAATATGAAAAAATAGATATTGCCAAGATTTCCTTAGATAGACTTGGAAAGATGATAATAGTCATAGTTGTATGCTGCTTTTTATATAATCTAACCTTGGAAAATTCTTTATTATATAAGAATATTGGAAAAAATAATGCTAACAATACAATAGCCTTTCCATTTTTATCTATAGTATTTAGGCTGCTAATAATTATTGTGGGTGTTAGCTGCATTGCAAAGGAATTTGGCTTTTCAGGTTTTATCACTGGACTTGGAATAAGTGGAGTTGCCTTTGCCTTAATGGCTCAAGATACATTTTCAAATCTTTTTGGCGGGGTGATTATTGCTTTAGACAGGCCTTTTGCAATAGGAGACTGGATCAAAACAGAAGAGGTTGAAGGAATAGTAGAGGAAATAACCTTTAGAAGTACAAAAATTAGAACCTTCTCCAAGGCAATTGCTACAGTACCTAATTCGAAACTTGCTAATGATAAAATATTTAATTTTTCTCAAAGAAAAGTAATGAAGATAAGTTATAAGTTTATAATAAAGCCCAATATTGAAATTGAAAAAATAGAAAAGGCAGTAAATGCAATTGAAGAGTATTTAAATATTAAGGAAAAAATTGGTAAGGAAATGATAATTGTAAGCTTTAATGAATTTTCAATATATGGATATGGAATATTCATTTTTTTTTATACCACTGAAATGAATTATTATAAATATGAAAAGCTTAAGCAAGAAATTAATTTAGATATTCTTAAAATATTAAGGGACTTAGAAATTGAGTTAATGTTTATAAATTTTAACATAGAAAATGAGATTACAGAATTAAATAAGAGTGAGTCTTTAGAAAAGTCTAAATAAATTATATACTATAATAAAGTTGAAAAATTAATAATAGCAAAGGATTGGTAATATGAAGATAATTAATGTTAAAGATGCAGTAGGAGTTGCCCTTTGTCATGATATAACTAAAATAGTGCCAGGAGAATTTAAGGGAGTTGCATTTAAGAAAGGACATATAATTAGGGAAGAAGATATAGAAGAGCTGCTTTCCTTGGGAAAGGATCATATTTATATTTGGGAAGACAATGAGGAGCTTATACATGAAAATGAGGCAGCAGAGGAGCTTTTTAATATGGCTTGCGGAGAAGGAACTGTAGCTGCTGAAGTTAAGGAAGGAAAGATAGAAATCTTTGCAAAGATAGATGGACTTTTAAAGATAGATGTGGAAAAGCTTATAGAATTAAATTCTATTGAGGAAATAGTTTTATCAACCATAAGAAATAATAGTGTAGTAAAAAAGGGAGATAAAATAGCAGCTACAAAGGTTATTCCTTTAGCAATAAAAAAGGATAAATTAATTGAGGTAAGAAAGTTATTAAGGGAAAAGATAATTAAAGTAATTCCTATAAAGGCAAAAAAGATTGCAATTGTAACAACAGGAAGTGAAGTATATTATGGAAGAATAAAAGACGCATCAAAAGCTGCAATAAGCAAGAAAATAGAAAAATATAATTGTGAAATAATAGGACAAAGTATTTTAGCAGACGATAAGGAGAAAATTAAAGAGGCTATTTACGAATGGATAGATAAGGGAGCAGAACTTGTATTATGTACAGGGGGGATGTCTGTTGATGCAGATGATGTTACTCCAAAGGCAATAGAAGAAGCTGCTGGAGAAATAATTTCTTATGGAACACCAATTTTTCCAGGTGCAATGTTTTTAGTTTCTTATAAAGGGGAAATTCCAATTTTAGGCTTACCAGGAGGAGTCATTTTTTCAAAATCAACAAGCTTTGATGTATTATTACCAAGAATTTTAGCAGGAGAAAAGTTAACTAAGAAAGAAATTGCAAAATATAGTCATGGAGGACTAGTAATTACAGATGAATACCTATAAAATATTGCGAAGCAATCTTTTAGTTTACAGTTTATAATGTGCAGTTAGCAGTTAAGGAAGAAACTACTGCGTAGTTTCTAAAATTATATTTCTTATAATTCAGCTTAAGTTGAATTATTTCCTCAACTGTACACTGTAAACTACACACTAATAAAGATTGTTTCGCAATCTTTATTAATTGTTAACTGATAAAAAGGTGCTCTATTAAGATTTTAATTCCAATTCCTATCAGAATAATTCCACCTAATATTTCTGAATATTTTTGAATGTAATTGCCTATTACTTTTCCAAAGGAAACTCCCAAGAAGCAGATAATAAAAGTTGTAATTGATATTATTAATGAGGCTTGAATTATATTTATGCTTAAAAAGGCAAAGCTGATTCCAACAGCTAAGGCATCAATACTTGTTGCTACTGAAAGCACAGTTAATTCCTTTAAATCTAACTTATCATCCTCTAAGGAGCATTCTAATTCTTCATTTTCCTTATTTTTAACACTTTCATAAATCATTTTACAGCCTAAATATCCTAGTAGAAGAAAGGCTATCCAGTGATCTATAGATTTAATATAACTTTCAAAATAAATACCACAAAGCCAGCCCAATAGTGGCATTATCCCTTGAAATAGTCCAAAAAATAAAGATATTATAAAAGACTTTTTAATAATATCCCTTCTTATACAAAAGCCTTTGGTTAATGATATTGCAAAGGCATCCATTGATAGTCCAACACCTGTTAAGAAAAAGGTCAAAATACTCATATAAATAACTCCCTTGTTAATAATTATGTAATCTTTTATTAATTGATAATTAATCATAATAATAGTATAATTAATAATAAATTATATGACTGAAGAAAAAAATTGAAGCTGTTTTGCAATTATTCAACAAATTATAGAAATTTTAATTTAAAATAATTAGCTTCAAGGTCAACATTAATATTTTAAATTTAAGGAGAATAATATGCAATATGTTTTAGCATTTATATTAGCATTTATAATAGTATATTTATTAACTCCGATTTTAATCAAATTTGCTTTTAAAATTGGTTTTACTGATAAACCTACTAAAAGAAAAAAACATAGTAAGGAAACTCCTCTTACAGGTGGATTAGCTATGTATATAGCTTTTTTTATTACCTATTTTATTTTTTATGATTATTCCGACTTTTCTGTTAAACTATCTATATTTTTAGCTTCTACATTAATAATTGCTATTGGCTTATTAGATGATTTTTATAAGACAAAGGGGAAGGAATTTCCTATCTATCCAAGGCTGATTATTCAACTTTTTTCTGCTTTTATTATTTATAAGGCAGGTATAATATTTAGAGGTTTTACTAACCCTTTAACAGAAATATATATAGAATTATCCCCAGTAATTCAATTAATATTAACAATTACTTGGATATTTGGCGTTACAACTGTGATTAATTGGTGTGATGGGATGGATGGCCTGGCAGGTGGCTTGTCCTGTATATCATCTATTACCTTTTTAGGAGCTGCAATAATATTGAGGCAAGAGGGGTCAATAGTACTTTCCTTGATGGTAGCAGCTATAACTTTAGGATTTTTAATTTATAACAAATATCCAGCAAAGGTATATATGGGAGATTCGGGAGCAAATTTTCTTGGTTTTATTTTAAGCATAATTGCTTTAGATGGAGCTTTTAAACAAGCTACCTTAATGAGTATTTTTATACCAATATTAGCTTTGGCAGTACCTATATTTGATAATATATTTGTAATAATAAAGAGATTTATTGATGGAAAACCAGTTTATCAAGCTGACAGAAGTCAAATACATTTTAGATTACAGGCAAAAGGATTTTCACCAAAACAAGTAGTAATATACATAAATGCAGTAAGTCTAGCATTCAGCTTAATATCAATTGTATTATTGCTAATTAGAAATTAATACAATAAATAATGTTGAAGCGGAATCAGTGAAGGTAAATTTTAATGATTAATTGAAAATAGGAGGTTTAGTTATGGAAAAGGTAGAAAGTTTTGAATTAGATCATAGAATTGTTAAGGCGCCATATATAAGAAAGTGCTGTGTGTTAAATGGAGAAATGGGAGACAAGGTTACTAAGTTTGATATTAGATTTTTACAACCTAATAAAGAAGCTTTTGGAACAGCAGCAATGCATGGTTTAGAGCATCTACTAGCAAATTTTCTAAGAGAAAGTCTAACTGGAATTATAGATTTATCTCCAATGGGATGTAGAACTGGATTTTATTTAAGCATATGGGGAGATAGGGAAGCTTCAGAAATAAAGGAAGCCCTTGAAGACGCATTAAAGAAGGTATTAGAAGCTAGAGAAATTCCAGCAGCTAATGAAATTCAATGCGGAAATTATAGGGATTTATCTTTATTTGGGGCTAAGGAATATGCAAGGGAAGCTCTAGAAAAGGGATTTTCCTTAAATATTTATGGAGAAGATAAATAGAATATTAAAAACAAAAGGACTATATCTTTTAAATTATTTTAGATATAGTTCTTTTTTTACAAACTTGTATAAAATTTTTAATATAATTAAATAAAATATCATATAAATTTGTAAAATAATATGGAAAATATTGCTCTATAATGGTATAATGTAACAGTGGTATTTTTGGAATAAGAATTTTGTAATTTATTTGAATGCTTTAAAAGGTGAATCTATGTTAGAGGCAATAATTATCTCCTTAATTTTTTCTAAAATTAAAGGATATAAAATAAAGGGAATTTTTAAAAGTTGGACAATATATCCAGTATTAGCCTTAGAAATAATATATTTATTTGCTCAAATCAATATTTTTATGGGCAATTATTTCATGATTAAATATGTTAACATATTAAAAATTATTTATTTGTGTTCTTATTTACCATTAATATTTTATTATGAAAAGTATGTACAAGCTATAATAGGTGCAGCTTTTATATTTATTGGAGGATTTTTAAATGATATAGCCATAAAAGCTAATAATGGATTTATGCCTGTATTTCCAACTCTTTCACGTATAACAGGTTATGCAGATTTAGATGCCTTTGGAAAGGTAGATAATATACATATTTTAGGGAATGAATCCACTAAGCTGAAGTTTTTAACAGATATATTTGATATGGGGTATACTGTACTTAGCTTAGGTGATATTTTTATAAGAGCATATGTTTTTATAATTATTTATAGTGTAATAAAAGAAATTAATACAAAAGAAAATTTAATTAGAATTTAATCTAATTAAGATGTTTAGGAGGATTAATATGTTACAGATACAACCAATTGAGTTTTTATTAAGAGGCTTACCGGAAGGATTTATCTATATTTTAGCTGTATATGTTTTTTCAGGTACTAAATTAGATAAAAAAAGATATGTAATTTCAGCTTTAATAACAGCAGTATTTATATATATTATTAGGCTTTTGCCTATAGTTTTTGGAGCTCATACTGTTCTATCGATTTTGTTTATAATGTTATTATCAATAAATTATAACAAAATTAATTTAGCTGAAGCTGCAAAGTCAACAATTATTACTTTTATTCTTCAATATTTATCTGAAGCAGTTAATATGCTTCTTATTAAATTTATTCCTAACTTAGATATAGATAAAGTATTTGTAGATCCAGTATCTAAATGTTTAATAGGGATACCATCATTAATAATTACAATAACTATTATATTACTATTTTATTTTTATAATAAGAAGGTTGATGCTAGAAATGTTTAATTTGAAAGGGATTTCAAGTAATTTAGCTAAAAATTTATCCGAAGAACTTAAATTTAATCAAGAAAAATATGAAGTTGTTGAATATGGATTACATGCTTTTTTTCATGCACTTCTATCAGTAATACTTGTTATAATATTTGGGGCTGCATTTGGGGTTTTATTAGAAGCTTTGATAATAAGTTTTACAGTTAGTATTTTAAGAAGGTCTTCAGGGGGAGCTCATGCAAGTACAGAATTGTCCTGTGCTAGTATTGGAGTTGTAGGAACCGTTATTCCAGCGATTATTTTAGCTTCTTGCAATATAAATATAACTTATACAATAATAATCAGTATTTTGATATTCATAGTTTCAATTTATTTAAATTATAAATTAGCCCCTGTTGATAGTCCAAATAAGCCCATAAGATCAGAAAAGAAGATTAAAAGGTTAAAGAAGGGATCCTTAATTACTTTAATAATTTATATGATTATAATTACTTTAAATATTTTTCTTGGTGTAAAACTAAATAATTTAAGTTTCTTAGTATATAGTTTATGTATTGCTATAGGAACTTTATGGCAGAGTTTTACTCTTACAAAATTAGGTCATATAGTATTTAAGTTAATGGATTCCTTTTTTATATTTATTCTTTTTAGAAAGGGGAGAAAGCAATATGAGAAAAATTAATAATAAGGTACTAATGGCAGTAGCAGCATTAGCAACACTTATTGCTTCAACAGTTGCAACTTCTGCATGCTATTGGTATGGATACCAACCTGAGGAACCAAAGTGCTTAAGAGACGAATAAAATTAAAGAGGAAGATCGGGTAACCGATCTTTCTGTTTAATAAATAGGTGATTGTATGAAAATGATTAAAGATAATAGAACAATTCAAATAAATAATATAGTATCAATAGTTAAACTATCTTCTTTAATGCTAACGAGCATTATATTTTTTTGGTATATTTTTGATGGCAAAAATGTGAATTTAGGCTTGTTTTATACTCAAACTACTTCAATTTTAATTTATGTTACGGGATTAGGCTTATTTCTTATTTATTTTTTATGGACATTTTCAATTAAAAAATTCAGTAAAAGAGATTTAAAATATGGTAATTGGATTGAAAAGGTAATTTTTATAGCTATATTCTTTTATGCAATTAACGTAACTGGTGGATACCAAAGTCCATATAAAATATTATTTTTATTTATAATATGTAGTGTAACAATTGAAGAAGGTTTAAAAACAGGATTGACTATAGCAAGTATAAGTTCATGTTTAATATTATTTCTTGATTTAATTTCTGGATCGAATCAGGAAGTAAATACATACTTTCAAAATGATATAATTTTATCCGGAATATTTATGTTAACAGCATGGACTTTAGGCTTTTATGTAAAAATAGAAGGAGAACATATTAAAAAACTAGAAGAATTAGTTAATTTTGATGCCTTAACTGGTTTATATAATCATAAATCTTTTCAGGAAAGATTGAAAGAAGAAGTTTTTTTATCAGAAAAAGTTCAAAAGCCAGTTTCAATGATATTTTTTGATATAGATTATTTTAAGCATTATAATGACTTAAATGGCCATCAAAAGGGTGACGAAGTTTTAAAAACCATTGGAGAAATTGTAAAAGCAAATATTAGGGATGATGATTTTGCTGCTAGATATGGAGGGGAAGAGTTTGCTATAATCTTACCAGAAACTAATGAAGAGGAAGCTATAAAAATAGCAAATAAAATAAGAGAAGCAGTTGAAAAAGAAAGCTTTTATGGTGAGGAAAATCAACCTAATAAAGTATTAACAATTTCTGCAGGAGTTTCTGTTTTCCCAGATAGGGCTAAAGATGAAGTACAATTATTAAAGAGTGCTGATGATGCTTTATATAGGGCGAAATTCTTTAATAAGAACAGAGTTGAAAGATATAAATCTATATTAGAAGAGTTAGAAAAGGACATAGAAGATAAAGACATAGAGGTGGTATCTTCAGTAAAAACCTTGATTAGCGTGATTAATGCTAAGGATAGGTATACATATGGCCATTCAGAAAGGGTTGTTTTATACAGTCGTCTAATGGCTAATAAATTAAATTTAAGTAAAAAAGATAAAGAAAACTTAATTTATGGTGCATATATGCATGATATTGGTAAAATTAATATCCCTAAGGAAGTTCTTATGAAGAAGATGCCTTTAACAAATGAAGAGTGGGAAATGCTTAAGCAGCATCCTGAAAATGGAGTTGAAATAATAAAGACTATAGATAGTCTATCAGGAGCGATGCCAATAATACTACATCATCATGAAAGATACGATGGAAAAGGTTATCCTTATGGTTTAAAAGGAGAGGAAATACCTTTTTTAGCAAGAATTTTATGCATTGTTGATAGTTTTGATGCAATGACATCAAATAGACCATATAATAAGAGAAAAACTTATGAAGAGGCAATTGAAGAATTAAAAAGATGTTCAGGTGCACAGTTTGATCCAGAATTAAGTAATGCCTTTATAGAAGTTATAAAAGAAAATAGCGAAAAATTTGATAGCCTTATGTAAATAAGGGTGTGAGGTGGATTTTATGAGAATTGCAATTATTGGACTTGGAAATATATGTACTAAAGCATATCTTCCATATATTACATCAAAAGAAGATATTGAGCTTGTCTTTTGCACAAGAAACAAGGAAAAACTAGATAAATTAGCCAAAAAATATAGAATAAATGAAGCTTATTCAAATGTAGATGAGCTTTTAGACAAGGAGATAGATGCTGCTTTTGTGCATAGCTCTACAGAAAGTCATTTTTCAATAATAGAAAAGTTATTGAAGGCTGGAATTAATGTTTATGTTGATAAGCCTATTAGTTATTCTTATGAGGAAAGTGTAAGAGCTTATAATCTAGCAAAAGAAAAAAATAAAATACTAATGGTGGGCTTTAATAGAAGGTTTGCTCCAATGTATAAAAATCTTATAGAACAGGATATTCCAACCACTATTAAAGTAGAAAAAAATAGAGTATTTAGTCCTAAAGAAGCTAAAATTTTTATTTTAGATGACTTTATACATGTTCTTGATACTGCAAGATTTTTACTAAGAGATAAAATAGAAGATTTTGAGCTAAATTTCTTAATGAAGGATAATTTGTTATATAATATAGTTGTTACCCTAAAGACAAATAATTCTACTGCTATTGCTATGATGAATAGAGATAGCGGTTACAATGAAGAAAATGTGGAATATATTTCCTCTGGAACTAAAGTAATCGTTGAAAATTTAATGACTTCTAAAATATACAAGAATAATAAAAAGGAAATAAAAGAATTTAATGATTGGGATAGAATTTTATATAGAAGAGGTTTTGAGCCAATTATTGATGAATTTATTAATTCAGTAAAAGAAAACAGGGAGCCATCAATAAGTCTAGAAGATGCTTTAGAAACTCATAGGCTTTGTGAGGAGATATTAGATAGGATAAATAAGGATAATTAAGATATAAATATTATAAAAAAGGCTAATCCTAAAGGATCAGCCTTTTTTATTTAATTTCAATTTCCTTTGTTTTTAGTTTTTTATTTGTTTTGTCTTTTAATAGTTGATATAAAACGCTAAAGATTGGAATACCAATAAGCATTCCCAATATTCCTAAGCTACTTCCTCCAACTAACATAGCCATCATAACCCATAGGGCTGAAAGGCCAACAGAGTTTCCAACTACTTTAGGATAGATTATGTTTCCTTCAAATTGTTGTAGGAATAGTATAAAAATTATAAACCATAAGGCTTTTATAGGACTTATTAAAAGAATTAAAAAAACAGCAGGTATGGTTCCTATGAAGGCACCAAACACAGGTATTAAGGCAGTTACAGCAATTAGTACACTTATCAATAGAGCATAAGGCATTCTTAATAAAATCATTCCAATAAAACAGAGGCCGCCTAAAATCACAGCTTCTACACATTGACCAGAAATAAATTTCGAAAAAGTAAGGTTGCTAATTTTTCCAATATAAATAAGCTTATCAGCAGTTTTTTCATCTAAAAAGGCATAAAGTAATTTTTTTATCTGGTAAATTAAGGTCTCCTTGCTAGATAACATATAAACAGAAAGAATTATTGATAAAATAAAATTTATCAAACCGCTAGTTATATTCAATGTTGTATTTAAAATGCTTGATAAGGAATTAGATATAATTTCTCCGCCAACAGTAAATAAATCCTTCCAAGCAGTCATAATTGTTGAGGAGACTTTTTGTAAAAGCTCTTTAGAAATTTCAGAATCACTAATGTACTGGGAAATTAATCTTTCAAAAGAACTCATGTATCCAGGAATAGTTTTTAGTAATGTAGAAACACTAGAAGTTAATTGTGGAATAACAAATAAAGCTAGGGCAGTGATTAGTCCAATGACTGTTATAAAAGTAGTTAAAATGGATAATGGTCTTTTGAAATTTCTATATTTGATATATTTTTTTGTTTCTAAAAAGGAGAAAACTTTTGTTTCGAAGAAAGTCATAGGAATATTTAATACAAAGGCAATTGCAAAAGCAGCTAAAAAGGGATTAATTATTTGAATAAAAATTCTAAAGCCCTTTAAAAAATATCCCAAGTTTGAAAGTATAAAATATATTGCTATTAATAATGTTCCTAATAATAAATTCTTTTTAAATTTCTCGTCTATTTCTTTCAATCTTTCACATCCTTTTGCTTTTATTAGAAATATTATACATATTTTAGAAGCTGATTACAATAATATATTGTATAATAAAAGGTGAATAAATATAGTAGATATTGGAGTGATAATATGGGAAAAATAACTAAAATAAATACTTTAGCTCAAACTAAGTTTTTAAACTTATATGAAGCAGAATATATAAATAAGCTTGGGGAAAATAAAAAGTGGACTATAGCTTCTAGAAAAGATATAGAAGAAATAAATGATAAGTTTTTTAAGGGAAAAAAAGATAAAATAGATGCAGTTGTAATAATCCCTAGACATATTGAAGAAAATAAATTAGTAATAATTAAGCAGTTTAGAGTTCCAATTAATGATTTTGTAATAGAGCTTCCAGCAGGCTTAATTGATGGAAATGAGACTTTTGAGGAAGCAGTTAGAAGGGAATTAAAAGAAGAAACTGGATTAGATCTAGTTGACATAGATTATGATAAGACAATTCAAAAAACTTATGCTTCAGTAGGAATGACTGATGAATCCTTTGCCTTGGTAAGCTGTAATTGTAAAGGAAAAGTATCCTTAGAAAATTTAGAAGCAGATGAAGAAATAGAAGTAAAATTAATTACTAAGGAAGAGGGAAGGGAAATATTAAAATCAGGTCAAAATATTGATGTTAAGGCATACCTTGCAATAAGCAATTTTATAAATAGTTAGGTGCAGTTAGGAGTGTGGAGTTAGGAGTTAGGAGTTAGCTTGTCCAACCAAAATAACTCCACACTCTACACTCCAAACTAAATTCCACACTCCACACTGAATTATATAGGAGTTGTCGTAATTATGAAAAATCATAGTATTTTCATAAGAAATAAAAAGCTATTAAAAGATACTATGTGAAAATAAATACATATAGCCTATATTAATAAAAAAAGTATTTGATTAAATACTAGTTATTTAGTATGATATAATTAAATCAGAGTGAAATTGTATGGATTATATAAACAAGGAGATGTAAAAATGAGCGAAGTATTATTAAAGGTTAGTGGATTAAGAACAGAAGTTGAAGGAAAGGAAATCCTAAAGGGATTAGATTTAGAAATAAAAAAAGGTGAAGTTCATGTAATAATGGGACCAAATGGTGCTGGTAAATCAACTTTGGCTAATACATTAATGGCTCATCCAAAATATAAGGTAAAGTCTGGAGAAGTTATTTTCGAAGGTGAAGATATATCAGAATTAAAGACAGATGAAAGAGCAAGAAAGGGCTTATTCTTATCATTCCAACATCCAGAAGAAGTTCCTGGAATAACTGTTGAGAACTTTATAAGAAGTGCAAAAATTGCTATAGATGGTCAATTAATTAAATTTTTAAAGTTCGATAAGGACTTAAAAAATAACATGAAAGAACTAAAAATGAAGCCAGAATATGCAAAGAGATATTTAAATGTTGGTTTCTCAGGTGGAGAAAAGAAGAAAAACGAAATTCTTCAAATGCTTATGTTAAATCCTAAACTAGCAATTCTTGATGAAACAGATTCAGGACTAGACGTAGATGCTATTAGAATAGTTTCTCAAGGTATCAAAATGTATTCAAATGAAAACAATGCAGTATTAATAATTACTCACAATACAAAGATATTAGAAAACTTAAAAGCTGATTACGTTCATGTTTTAGTTGATGGAAGAATTGTTAAAACTGGAGATGCAAGCCTTGCTGAACAAATTGAACAAGAAGGTTATGAAGCATTTAAGAAGGCAGCAATTTAGTTTGGAGGTGAGCCTGTGGAAAATAGAAAAAAAACTGTCGTAGAGGAAATGGATAGAGGCATCTATGACATTAAGAATGAAGATAAATATGAGTTTAAAACAGATAAAGGACTAACAAGGGAAATAGTAATGACTATTTCTAAAGAAAAAAATGAACCAGAATGGATGACTGAATTTAGATTAAAGTCCTTAGAAATATATAATGAACTTACTTTACCAACATGGGGACCATCCTTAGATGAATTGGATATGGATAATATCGTTACATATGTTAGACCAAAATCTAAAATGGCTGAAAGCTGGGATGAAGTTCCTGAAGATATTAAAAAGACATTTGATCTTCTAGGAATACCTGAAGCAGAAAAGACATCCCTAGCAGGTGTTGGGGCACAATACGATTCAGAAGTTGTTTACCATAGTATAAAAGAAGATTTAGTAAAACAGGGTGTTGTTTACACTGATATGGAAACAGCTATAAGAGAATATGGAGATATTGTTAAGAAATACTTCATGAAATGCGTATCTCCAAGAGAGCATAAATTTGCAGCCTTACATGGAGCTGTATGGTCAGGAGGATCCTTTGTATATGTACCAAAGGGAGTAAATGTAGATATTCCTCTACAATCATATTTTAGATTAAATTCACCTGGAGCAGGTCAATTTGAACATACATTAATCATTGTAGAAGAAGGAGCTAAGCTTCACTTCATAGAAGGATGTTCAGCACCTAAATACAATGTAACAAACCTTCATGCAGGTTGTGTTGAGTTATTTGTTAAAGAAGGAGCAACATTAAGATACAGTACAATAGAAAACTGGTCTAAGAATATGTTGAACCTAAATACAAAGAGAGCAATTGTTGAAAAGAACGGAAGAATAGAATGGGTATCAGGATCCTTTGGATCACATATTTCTATGCTATACCCAATGAGTGTTTTAAAGGGAGAAGGAGCGACAGCAGAATTTACTGGAGTATCCTTTGCTGGTAAAGGTCAAAACCTAGACACTGGAGCAAAGGTTGTTCATGCTGCTCCAAATACAAGTTCAACAATTAACTCAAAATCAATATCAAAAAATGGCGGAGCTGCAACTTACAGGGGAGTTGTTAAAGTTAATGCAAATGCTCATAATTCAAAATCAACTGTATCCTGTGAATCTCTAATGCTAGATAATCTTTCAAAATCAGATACAATTCCAGTAATTGATTTAGCAGTAGATGATGTAGAAATCGGACATGAAGCAAAAATAGGTAAGATAAGTGATGAAGCTATATTCTACCTAATGAGCAGAGGTATAAGTGAAGATGAAGCTAAATCAATGATAGTTAGAGGTTTCGTTGAACCAATTTCAAAGGAATTACCTCTAGAATATGCAGTTGAAATGAATAACTTAATTAAGCTTGAACTAGAAGGGAGCATAGGATAATGGTTAATGATGTAAATTTCAGCAATTTAAATAAGACTCCTGTAAGAACAAAAAGCTGGCTAAAGGTTAATGATGTAACAATAGCTGACTATAAAGCTCCAGTTATAGGTAAATTTGAAAATGTAAAAATAACTGCTAATGAAAATAATGGAGTAATAATTGAAAAGATAGATAAGGAAAAAGTACTTCCTTTTAATAAAAAATTCACTTATGGTGTATCAGATGAATTAATAAGCCAAGGTGAAAAAGACTTTAACCAAGGCTATATTATTAATATAGCAAGAAAGGCAAAAATAGAAGAACCTATTATAATAGAGTTCAATATGGATAAAGATAATAATACTTTAGTTGATAATATAATAATAGTTTGTGAAGAGCAATCTGAAGCAAACATCATTATAAAATACAATTCTTTAGATGATTCTGAAGGATACCATAATGGTATATTAAAAGTATTTAGTAAAGATGATAGTAAGTTAAAATTAACAAAGATAAACTTATTAAACAACAAGACAATGCATCTAGATTCTAACCTGTCAGATGTAAGCTATAATGGAAGTGTTGATTTTATAGCAGCAGAGCTAGGTGGAAAGTATAGTATAACAAACTATCATGGAGATTTAAGAGAAGATAGTTCAGCTTCAACCCTAAATTCAATATACTTAGGTGCTAAAGATAAAATTATAGATATTAATTATGTTATGACTCATAGAGGAAGAAGAAGCAGCTCAAATATTTCTACAAAGGGTGCTTTAAAGGATGAAGCTCAAAAAATATTCAGAGGAACTATAGATTTCAAAAGAGGAGCAACAAGAAGTACTGGTGCTGAAGATGAATATTGCATGATTTTATCACCAAGGGTTAAATCAAAGGCATTACCTTTACTATTATGTGAAGAAGATGATGTTTCAGGAGAACACGCTGCTGCTTCAGGCAAAATAGATGAAAATAAGCTATTTTACTTAATGGCTAGGGGATTAGATTACAATGAAGCTAGAAGAGTGATAATTGAAGGTGCATTCAATCCTATAATTGATAAAATAGATGATGAAAATTCTAGAGAAGAAATATTTAAGGCTATAAAGGAATGTTTGGATAATGAATAACAGAGATATAATAAAAGATTTTCCAACCTTAACAAAAGAAATAAATGGTAAGAGAATAGTATATTTAGATAGTGCGGCAACTACACAAAAACCACAAGTTGTTATTGATGCTATGGTAGAATATTATAAAAATTCAAATGCAAATCCTCATAGAGGAGCTTATGCATTAAGTGTTGCATCAACAGAGGCTTATGATGAAGCAAGGGAAAAGGTTAGAGCTTTTATTAATGCAAAACATAAAGAAGAAATAATCTTTACAAGAAATGCAACAGATTCCTTTAATCTTTTTGCAAGATCTTATGGTTTAAATTTTATAAGTGAAGGGGACGAAATTGTAATTTCCATTGCAGAACACCATTCAAATCTAATACCATGGCAGCAAGTAGCAAAGGCTAAGGGTGCAGTTTTAAAATATATGTATATTAATGAAAATGGTGAGCTTACTGAAGAAGAGATTAAGAGTAAAATAACTGATAAAACAAAGTTAGTATCAATAACTCAAGTATCTAATGCCTTAGGTACAATTAATCCAGTTAAGGAAATAGCTAAATATGCTCATTCAAAGGGTGCTGTAGTTGTTGTAGATGGAGCTCAAAGTGTACCTCATATGAAAGTAGATGTACAAGACTTAGATGCAGACTTTTTAGTATTCTCTGGACATAAGCTTTTAGGACCTATGGGAATAGGAGTACTTTATGGCAAGAAAGAATTACTTGAAAAAATGCCTCCTGTAACCTTTGGCGGAGATATGGTAGAGTATGTGTATGAGCAAGAAGCTACTTTTGATGAACTGCCATATAAATTCGAAGCTGGAACACAAAATGTTGAAGGCGCAGTAGGTTTGGCTAAGGCTATAGATTACTTAAATGAAGTAGGCATGGACAGGATAGAAGAAATTGAAGCTGAATTAATGACCTATGCCATGGAAAAAATGAGCGAACTGCCTTATGTAACGATATATGGACCAAAGGAAGTAGAAAAAAGAGGGGGAGTAATATCCTTTGCAATTGATGGAGTTCATCCACATGACTGTGCATCAATTTTCGATTCCTTAGGAGTTTGCATAAGAGCTGGAAATCATTGTGCACAGCCTTTAATGAGATATATGGGAATTAACGCAACTTGTAGAGCAAGTGTCTATTTATACAATACAAAAGAAGATATTGATAAGTTAATAGAAGCTATAAAGAAAACCTACGATATGTTCGCAAAATGGAGGTAATACAATGGATTTACAAGATATATATACCCAACTTATAATGGAGCAAAGTGCTTCTAAGCATAACAGAAGAAAACTTGATAATCCAGATATATGTGAAAGAGGTCATAACCCAAGCTGTGGAGATGAAATAACTCTTGAACTTAAATTAAATGGAGATATAATAGAAGATCTTGCCTTTACAGGTCAAGGATGTGCAATTTCTCAAGCTTCAACTTCAATGATGATAGATTTGCTTAAAGGAAAAAGCAAGGAAGAAGCTTTAAAATTAGTAGAAACTTTCATTGGAATGATAAAAAGAGAAATTAAAGATGAAGAAGAATTAGAAAAGCTAGAAGATGCAATGGTTCTTCAAAATATCTCAAATATGCCTGCTAGAGTTAAATGTGCAGTTCTTGCATGGCATACAATTCAAGAAGCCTTTAAGAAAAAATAAAAAAGATTGCTTAGCAATCTTTTTTATTTTTTAATGCATAATTCAAAATTCATAGTACACAATTAAGTTAGAAAGCTTTGCTATTTTTAAATAATTATTAACAAGATTAATTTTGATTGAAAATTCATATAAATATGATAGAATAATTAATATTACAAATTTTAAATCAACAAATAAAAAGGAGAATGAGTTAATGGAAACTAGTCCCGGGAGTAGTTTTATTTTAATTTTTATTTTGGTATTAGTTAATGCTTTTTTTGCATCTGCGGAAATGGCAATAGTATCATTAAACAAAACTAAAATAAACATTTTAGCGGAAGAAGGAAATAAAAAAGCAATATTATTAAGAGATATTTTAAAGGAGCCAAATAAGCTTTTATCAACAATACAAGTTGGTATAACCTTTGCTGGATTCTTTGCTTCAGCATCAGCTGCAACCTCAATTTCAGTGGGTTTTGCAGAGGTGCTAAATAAGTTTAAAGTTCCATATAGTGATGATATTGCCTTAGTAGTAACAACTTTAATAATTTCCTATTTAACCCTTGTTTTAGGAGAATTAGTACCTAAAAGAATAGCTTTGCAAAATGCTGAAAAAGTAGCAATGTTTGCAATAAAAATAATTCTATTTATATCTAAGCTTACAAAACCCTTTGTATGGTTCTTATCCTTTTCAACTAATCTTATAATGAAGATTTTTGGATTTAAGAATGAGGGAATAGAGGAGCAGATATCAAGGGAAGAAATTAGAAGTCTTATAGAAATAGGAGAAGAAAATGGTGCTATAAATGAAGCAGAAAGAGATATGATTGATGGTATCATAGAATTTGATGATACAACAGCAAAGATGATTATGACTCCTAGAACAGAAACATTCTTATTGGATGTTAATGAAAATCTAAAAGACTGTATTAATAAAATACTAGAGGAGAACTTTTCTAGAATACCTATATATGAGGATGAAATAGATAATATTATAGGCATTTTGCACATGAAAGATCTTTTTGCTAGTATAATAGAAAAAGGTATTGATAATGTAAATATAAGAGATTTAATAAAGGAGCCATGTTTCTTTATTGAAACTCAAAGTATAGATGAATTATTTAAAAAGTTAAAAGAAAAGAAATCATATATGGCTATATTAATAGATGAATATGGCGGCTTTTCTGGTATAGTCACAATGGAAGATATCATTGAAGAAGTTATGGGAGAAATCCTAGATGAATATGATGATTCAGTAGATTTTGAAAAAATAGATGATAATAATTATATTATCAGTGGGTTAATGAATTTATCAGATTTAAATGATTATCTTGATATAGAACTAGAATCAGAAGATGCAGACACTATTGCAGGTTTCTTTATAGAAAAATTAGGAGAAATTCCTACAGATACAAAGAATTGCGAAGTAGTATCTGGCAATGTTAAGTTAAAACTTTTAAAATTAGATGATAAAAGAATAGATAAAATTCATTTAATGTTAAATTCAGAGAATAAATAAAAAAGAGCTGTCTTATGACGGCTCTTTTTTGCTGTTGAATTTAGGTAACAAAGAAGATATTTGTGAATAATATAAAATTAAAGTAAGTTTAGGAGTAAAAATTAGTATGAATGGTTTTGAATTATTAATGAATTTACAGGCTAAGATGCAGGATCCTAATTTTGCAGCTAGATTTAATAAAATAGCCTCTGAATTCAATTCCATACCGGGAGTTCAACAAGAGGTTATGAGAATAGCTCAAATTGAGGATGAAGAAAAAAGAGAGAAGGCTTTGGCTAAGCTACCACCAAGGGTTAAGAAACTAGTAAGAGAGGTAGTTTCATTATTGAATGAATAAGCTTATACAGTTAAATTTTATTAAAAATCATTAACAAATAAATTATAAGCTTCATATCTATGTATTATAAAAAATTAATAACAAGGAGAGAAAAAAGATGGAAACAAAATATGGCTTTACTAATGACGATTATGAATTTGAATTTAAAGATTATGAAGAATATGAAGATTATGAAGAAGTTTATGATGATGAATATGAAGATGATGAAGTAGAATATACTTCATATTATTTTGACGATGATGATGACGAAAAAGAAGACAAGTACGAAGAATATTATGACTATGAAGATGACGAATATTATGAAAATGAAGATGATTTCGAAAAAGATTTTGAAATAGAATATGAAAAGAAATTTAACAAGGAACACAAGGAAAAAGAAGAAGAAAAGAAACAAAATAAAATAGTTGACTGCAAGAAATGGTTTGAAAGAGGCCTTAAGAAGGGTATAAAAATTGGTTATACTAAAGGATTTGAAAAAGGCTTAGAAAAAGGCAAGAAACTAGGCTTTGAAAAAGGCCTAAAAGAAGGATTCCAAAAAGGATATAAGAAGGGCCTAAGCAAAGCTGAAAAGTTAGCAGAAGCAGCTTATGAAAAAGGCTATAAGATTGGATTCCAAGCAGGTTATGAAAAAGGATATGATGTTGGATACAAGAGAGGTTACTCAAACGGATTATGCGTTGGCCGTGACAAGGGCTTTGCAGAAGGAAAACAAAAAGGCTTCGCAGAAGGACATGAAAAAGGACTTAAAGAAGGCTTCGTACTTGGCTATAAGAAGGCATACAGAGAAATTATTAAGTGCCTAAGAAATGCTGGTAAATGCGAAATTCCAAAGAAAAAAGAAGATAATAAAAAGGACGACAAGAAAAAAAGATAATAAATAAAATTATAAATTAATTAATTTATAATGAATGCCAGTATAAAATTACTTATGCTGGCATTTTCACTTTTCTAGCTGCATAAATTTGTTATAGTATCTAAGTTTAATGAGTTATTTTTCTATTAACGCTAAAAATAATTATGAAGCTTGTTTTAAAGGAGAATTATATGAAGGATTTTATTATTTATGAGAGAGCTGCAGAAAATTACATAATGAACAATTATGAAAGATTTCTTCCAATAATTCTATTAATAATTATTTTATTATTAATAATTTTTTTTAGAAATCAAATAAGAAGAAATAAAAAGATTGAAAGAATAATAAGATATTTTTTAGCAGCTTTCATAATGATTATTACAACAATTTATTATCTAGGAAACTGGACAATAAAAGGATTTTCTATTAATAATCTGCCCCTTCATTTATGTTATATTTGCAATATTTTATCTGCAATTACTTTATTAAAAGTAAATAAAAGAATATATAATTTTCTATTATTTGCTGGCCTGCTAGGAGGTATATCCAGTTTGCTGTCAATGGACAGATCAATGTCTTCTAGATATTTAAAATATTATTATTTTATGACAGCGCACCTATCAATAATAATAGTACCAATATACTTTGCCATAATTTATAAGTGGTTTATAAACAAATTAGAATTATTTAGAGCATATTTAATTCTTCAACTAATGGGATTAAGTATGGGAATAATAAATTCAATTTACAAAACAGATTATTTTTTCGTTAGTTTTTCTTCCAATATTGCTGCTAAAGGTACAATATTAGAAGATTTAGGTAGTGGATATGATTATTTTATTAAGCTAGAATTTCTTTCTTTAATATATTTTATACTATGGTATCTAAGTCTAATATTATATAATTCTAAGCTTTTATCAAGAAAGTATAAGAATATTAAAAGAAGTTAATTTTATAAAATACAAGTAGTTTTTTCATTGAAAAATTATGTAAATTAGTATAATATATAAATAACAAATAATTATTATTAACAAATAAAATATGAGAATTTAATTTGATCTAGTTGTTAAAAGATAGAAAAGAAGAGATAGATTATTAATTAAAGAAAAAAGGAGGGAATAAATATGAATAATATATATGTGGCATTTTTAATTACTTTATTTGCAGGACTTGCAACAGGGATAGGAAGTTTAATTGCTTTAGTAGCTAAAACTACAAATAAGAAATTTTTATCTGTCAGTTTAGGTTTATCTGCTGGCGTTATGATATATGTATCTATGATAGAATTATTTTCTGATGCTAAAACTTCATTAATTAATGCCCTAGGAGTAAAGAAGGGAAGTTATGTAACAGTAATAGCCTTTTTTGCAGGAATGTTTTTAATAGCATTAATAGATAAATTCGTACCTAGTGAAGAAAATCCTCATGAGATAAAAGAAGTATTGAATGATTGTAAAACGGAAGAATGCAGAAGAATGAGAAAAGAAACAGAATCAAAAAAACTGATGAGAACAGGAGTGCTAACAGCCCTTGCAATAGGTATACACAACTTTCCAGAGGGACTTGCTACCTTTGTTTCAGCCTTAACAGATTTTAATGTAGCAATACCAATTGCAGTGGCAATAGCAATTCACAATATTCCAGAAGGAATATCAGTATCAGTTCCAATTTACTATGCAACATGTGATAAGAAAAAAGCCTTTACTTATTCCTTTTTATCAGGAATGTCAGAACCAATTGGTGCCTTAATAGGATATTTGTTTTTAAGAAATTTCTTTACAGATCTAACTTCCGGAATAATCTTTGCCTTAGTAGCAGGAATAATGGTATTTATATCCTTTGATGAATTACTTCCAACAGCAAAAGAATATGGAGAACACCATTTATCAATTTACGGTCTGATTGGAGGAATGATGGTTATGGCTTTTAGTTTGCTTCTCTTTCTTTAAAAGAAAAGTCAATTAATTTGATCTAAGCCCTTTGAATTTGTAGATATATTAGCATTAAATTAAATTTATATATAAATAAAAAGCAGTTTCTTTTACGAGACTGCTTTTTACTTTTTATTATTGAAGCTTTTCAAGTCCTCTGAAAATCTAGCACAATTGTGCAATATGAACTTTGGAAAATACTATTACCATTTTCCACTAGATCCTCCGCCGCCAGAAGAGCCTCCGCCAAAGCCGCCGAAGCCGCCTCCATGGGAGCCGCCGCTGAAACCGCCATAGCCTCCTCCACCAAAGCCTCCGTGACCGCCGCCTCTTGGACCACGGCCTGATGACCAGAAGAAGGCTCTTAATATTGCTGATATAATGCGTCCTCTATTAAAGAATATATCAAGCATTACTAGAATTCCGACTATAAATACAGGTAGCATATCACCAGCTTCAAGGTCTTCATATTCTTCATCTTCAAGACCTGATAAATCAATATTTAAGGATTTATCGAGGGTGACTGAATATTCTTCTGCTATTAAGTCGCATAGGGCACTATAGCTATTTAATAGGCCAGTGCCATAATCATCATTTTTAAATTCTGGTACTGCTAAGTTACGCATTATTCTTCCGCTGCCTGCATCTGTAATTGCACCTTCAAGACCACGACCGACTTCAACTCTCCAGCTTCTATCTTCAATGGCTAATAAAATTAAAAGCCCATTATCCTTATCAGCTTCTCCAATTCCCCATGCTCTAAATAATTTATTTGCATAGTCCTCTATTGGCTGATTATTTAAGGTGTCAATTATAACAATTGTAGCCTGGGCTCCAGTCTTATCTTCTAATTCCTTTCCTATAGATACTATCTTTTCTTTTTCTTCTATAGAAAGCAGATTTACATAGTCATTAACATATTTATAACTTGTAGGTTCTGGGAAAGTAGTATCAGCATAAACAAAATTAGTTAAAGAAAATACCCCCAAGAAAATAAGTAAAATAAGCTTGTAAAGTTTTAAAGCAAATTTTTTCATATTAAATCATCTTTAATCAGCAAAATCTACTTTTGGAACTTCGGAAGCACCTTGATCAGCTTTATAAAGGGGCTTCTCATCAAAGTTAAATATTGAAGCAATTATATTAGTAGGGAATTTTCTTATTTTTGTGTTATACTGAGTAGCTACTGTATTATAATCCTGTCTTGCAATAGCAATTCTATTTTCTGTTCCAGCAAGTTCATCAGATAAGGCAATAAAGTTTTCATTAGCCTTTAAGTCTGGATATTTTTCTACAACTACTAATAATCTAGATAAAGCATTGCTTAATTCTGAATCAGCATCTGCTTGTTCAGAAACATTTGTTGCACCTGCTAATTTACTTCTAGCTTCAGCAATATCAGTAAATATTTCTTCTTCATGAGCTGCATATCCCTTTACTGTGTTAACTAAATTAGGTATCAAATCAGATCTCCTTTGAAGATTAGTATCAATATTAGATGCTGATTGTTCAACCTTTTGCTCTAAGGATACTAGATTGTTATAACTAGATATAATAGGAAAGGTTATAACAAGTATTACAGCTAATATTATTAATAAAATTTTTAGTCCTTTTTTCATAATAACAACTCCTTTCGTGGATTTGGAATAATTATATCATATTTATTTATTATATGTTATAAATTAATATCTTATTTTAAATTATCTTAATAAATTTAACAGATTATTCTTAGAAAATATATTTTAAAAAATCTAAGAATTTTGATAATTTTGTTAAGTTTTTTGTATGGAGTTATTTGGGAAAAACTTTATAATTGTATATGTAAACGAAATCATAAAACTAAAAAGTATAAAAGGTGGGAGTTTAGTATGAAAAAGGTTAAAAAATTATTAGCTATGGCTTTAGCTACTGTTATGGTCGCAGCTTCATTGGTAGGCTGTGGTGGAAAAACTTCTAACGGAGGAGAAAATGCTGGATCAGATGATACAGTAAAAGTAGCTGTATTCCTTTATAAATTTGACGATACTTATATTTCAACTGTTCGTCAAGCATTACAAAAAATTCAAGATGAAAATGGTGGCAAGGTTGAATTCGAATTCTTTGATGGAAAAGGTGACCAAGCTACACAAAATGATACTATAGATACAGCACTTCAAAAAGACTATGACCTTCTATTAGTTAACTTAGTTGATACAGGAGCTGGACAAACTGTTGTTGATAAAATAAAGGCAGCTGAAAAACCAGTTGTATTATTTAACAGAGAACCAGCAGCAGAAGTTGTTAAGTCTTATGAAAAGGCTATCTTCGTTGGAACAAACGCTATAGAAGCAGGAATTATGCAAGGGGATATTATAGCAGATGAATGGGAAGCTAACAAAGATAAAATTGATAAAAATGGAGATGGAGTTCTTCAATATGTAATGTTACAAGGTGAACCTGATAACCCAGAAGCAGTTGCAAGAACTGAATATTCAGTTTCAACACTTAAGGATAAGGGAATTGAAGTAGAAGAATTAGCTAAACAAGTATGTAACTGGGATCAAGCATTAGCACAAAATGCTATGGAAGCTTGGTTATCAAGCCATGGAGATAAGATAGAAGCAGTTATTGCTAACAATGATGGTATGGCATTAGGAGCTATTGCTGCATTACAAGCTCAAGGATATAACACTGGCGAAGGCGATAAAAATATAATAGTTGTTGGGGTTGATGCTACAACAGCTGCTCAAGAATACATTGCTAAGGGATATATGTTAGGATCAGTTCTTCAAGATGCTGAAGGTATGGCTAAGGCATTATATGAAACTGGATTAAACTTAGCTGCTGGAAAAGGAGCTACTGAAGGTACTTCTTATGAATTTGATGATACAGGAGTTGCTATCCGTATTCCTTACCAACCATATTTAAAATAATAAAAAGCTAAATAGGACTGCATAGTGGTTTACCACTATGCAGTTTAATAAATAATAGAAAAGTGGTGAAATAAGTATGTCAGACAATAAATATGTTCTAGAAATGATTGGTATAAGTAAAGAGTTTCCAGGAGTTAAAGCATTAGACAATGTTCAATTAAAAGTAAAACCAGGTACTGTACATGCTTTAATGGGGGAAAATGGGGCAGGCAAATCTACTTTAATGAAATGTCTGTTTGGAGTTTATATTGAGGATGCTGGAGAAATTTATATTGAAGGAAAAAAAGTAAAGTTTAAAAATCCAAAACAAGCCATGGATAATGGAGTTGCCATGGTGCATCAAGAATTAAATCAAGTATTGCAAAGAAATGTAATGGATAACATTTGGCTTGGAAGATATCCAGGAAAAGCTGGAGTTGTAAATGATAAAGAAATGTATGAAGCAACTAAGAAGGTATTAGAGGAACTAGAAATAGATGTTGATCCAAGAGTTAAAATGGCTAAACTTTCTGTTTCACAAAGGCAAATGGTTGAGATTGCCAAGGCAGTTTCCTATAATGCAAAAATCTTGGTTCTAGACGAACCTACATCTTCATTAACAGAAGAAGAAGTTAAGCATTTATTTAGAATTATTAATAAATTAAGAGATAGAGGCTGCGGAATTATTTATATTTCTCATAAAATGGAAGAAATTCTTCAAATATCTGATGAAGTTACAGTAATGCGTGATGGTAAGTGGGTAGATACAAAACCTGCAAAGGAATTAACTACTGATAAAATAATTAAGTTGATGGTTGGACGTGATTTAACACATAGATTTCCACCTAAGACTAATAAACCAGGTGAAGTAATACTAGAAGTTAAAAATCTGACAGGTACATATCAGCCTTCAATAAAAAATGTATCCTTTAAGTTAAGAAAAGGAGAAATTTTAGGTATTGCTGGACTTGTTGGATCTAAGAGAACCGAACTATTAGAAACAATTTTTGGAATTGCCCATCATAGTGAAGGAGAAATCCTTTTACATGGTAAGAAAGTAGAAAATACAAATGCAAGTAAGGCAATAAAGAATGGTTTTGCTCTATTAACAGAAGAACGTAGGGCAACAGGAATATTTGGAAAATTAGATATAAAATCTAATGCTATATTAGCAAATATAAATGGATATAGTAAATTAGGAGTTTTAGATGATAAGAAAATGACAAAGGATACCCAATGGGTAATTGATAGTATGAAGGTTAAAACTCCAAGTCAAAAGACTTTAATAAGTACCTTATCTGGAGGAAACCAGCAAAAGGTTATTATAGGAAGATGGCTTCTTACAGAACCAGAAATTTTATTATTGGACGAGCCAACAAGAGGTATAGATGTTGGTGCTAAATATGAAATCTATCAATTAATAATTGATTTAGCTAATAAAGGTAAAGGAATTATTGTTGTTTCTTCTGAAATGCCAGAATTATTAGGTATTTGTGACAGAATAATGGTAATGTCTAATGGTAGATTAGCAGGAGAAGGGTTAACTGAAGATTTAACCCAAGAAGATATTATGGCAATGGCAGCAAAATATATTTAGAATAGAGGTGCAAGTTATGAATAAAGTAAAATTAAATAAAGACACAGTAAAAGATTTCTTGCTAAATTATGCATTATATATTGTTTTAGTTTTAATGATAATATTCTTTATAATAAAGGATCCAGGATTCTTATCTCTAAAGAATTTTACTAATATTTTAAGTCAGGCTTCAACTCGTGGAATAATGGCTCTTGGAGTTGCTGGTCTTATAGTTTTACAAGGTACAGATCTTTCTTCTGGACGTATTTTAGGATTTACAGCAATAATTTCATCATCATTGCTGCAATCAACAACTTATGCATCAAGAATGTATCCTAACTTACCAGAATTACCATTAATATTACCAATGTTAATAGCAATGGCTATAGGAGCTATATTTGGAGCAATTAATGGTTTTGGTGTTGCAAAATTAAAGGTGCATGCATTTATAATTACTTTAGGAACTCAACTTATTGCTTATGGATTATCTTGTCTTTATATAGATAGACCACCGCTAGGAGCACAACCAATAGCAAATTTAGATGAAAAATACACTAAGTTCGTAAATGGATCCTTAAAATTAGGAGCTTTAGAAATACCTTATCTTGTATTCTATCTTGCCATAGTATCACTAATAATATGGTTTGTATGGAATAAAACAAAGCTTGGAAGAAATATGTTTGCAATAGGTGGAAACCCAGAAGCAGCTGCTGTTTCTGGAGTAAACGTTGTTAAGAATATAATGATTATATTTATCATGGCTGGAGTTCTTTATGGACTAGCTGGTTTCTTAGAAGCAGCTAGAGCTGGTTCAACAACTACAAATACAGGATTTAACTATGACCTAGATGCAATTTCTGCCTGCGTAGTTGGTGGAGTTTCCTTCTCAGGTGGTATAGGAACAATACCAGGAGTATTAATAGGTGCAGTATTATTACAAGTTATTAACTATGGTCTAAACTTCGTTGGGGTTAATGCTTACTGGCAATATATAATAAGAGGTTTAATAATAATCACAGCAGTATCATTAGACGTAAGAAAATATATAGCTAAGAAATAGAAATTAAAGGATGATTAAAGTGGAAGATAAAATTATAGAAAATAAAAATGCTGAAGAAGTAAAAAAAGAAGAAAATAAAAATATAAGAAGTATCTTATATGGAAATATAGATGTTTCAGTAGAAACTATGGATAAATTTTTAGTTGTACTTTTTATAGCTATGATTTTATCACTAATCTTTGGAATAGTATTGTAAAAGCAAAGTTTTTACAGTTTATAATTGAGAATTGGCAATGAATAATTAAGAATAAAACTCCCAGGGGTGTCCTCTAGGAGTTTTTTATTATTGCAATGTGCAAATATAATCTAACTAAGATTATATTCGCACTTTTATTTATTTGTGTTATAATTATGTTAATATTCTAATTATTTGAATAATATACAATGTAATCGATTAGGATTTTGCTTATAATATTTTTAAAAGTATATGCTATATCTAGGAGTGGTATTTTATGAAACTATACAAAATAATGGTTGTTGATGATGAAGAAGAAATAAGACTTGGAGTAATAAATAAAGTTAACTGGGAGCAGTATGGATTTGAAGTGGTAGGAGATGCAGAAAATGGACAAGAAGCCTTGGAAATGGCTGAAAAACTTGCCCCAGATGTAGTAATGACCGATATAAAAATGCCCTTTCTAGATGGATTAGAGTTAGGGGAAAAGTTATCTGAAATAATGCCCTCTATCAAATTAATAATTTTTTCTGGTTCAGATGAACTCGAATATGCTCATAAGGCAATAAAGATAAATGTTTTTGAATATGTGTTGAAACCGATTAATTCCAATGAAATTATAGAAATTCTTAAAAAGTTAAAGGACAAGCTTGATAAGGAATATGCTCAAAAAAGAAATGTAGAAATACTAAAAAAACATTACCTAGAGAGTATTCCAGTTCTAAGGGAGCAATATTTAGTTTCAGCCCTAGAAGGAAGAATGAGCAAGGAGAGATGGGAAGCTGATGCAGGAAAATTAGGACTAAATTTTATAAAAAAATATTTAACAGTTGCTTTAATAAACATTGATGGTACAACAGTTTTAGAAGAAGAGGAAAATAATATTGGTTTACTTTTGATCTCCATTAAAAATATGGTTGATGAAACTCTTGGAAATTACTGTGATTTTGTAAGTTTTCCTTACTCAGATAAAATTGTTGTATTGGCTAGCTTTGGAGAAAAAGCAGAAGTGAATAATTTACTTAAGGGATTGAATGAAGTAAGCAGGCTATATCAATGTGTTTTTGCAAATACAATATCTTCAGGGATTGGAAGAGTATATGAAGATATAATGGATATAAGGTATTCCTATAAAACTGCCGAAACAGCCTTAAATTATAGACCTATATTAGGAAGTGGAAAGGCAATTTATATAGAGGATGTGGAGCCTAATAATGATATTCAGTTAAAATTTGAGGAGCAAGAGGAAAGTTCCCTGTTAAATTCTATAAAATTATCAAGTAAAGAGGAAATAGAAGAAATCATTGATAAGATATTTAATAAAGTTGAGAAGGATTTAGTAGATTTAAATAAATACAGAGTTTATCTTATGGAAGTTTTGACAGCTATATTAAGGCTTCTGCAAGATTACAACATTAACTTTGAGGAAGTCTTTGGAGAAGATTTTAATTGCTATTCATATTTAAGCAAGGCTGATTCAATAAATGATATAAAGAACTGGTTTAAAGAAAAATCTGCAAAAATAAATAAGCTTATAAAGAAAGATAGGATTAATTCCTCAAAAATGCTAGTAGAAAAGGCTAAGGCCTATATTAAGGAAAACTACAGCGATCCAGAAATATCTGTTGAAAAGCTTTGTTCAGAATTACATGTAAGTCCAACCTACTTTTCAACAATTTTTAAGAAGGAAACAGACATGAACTTTGTGAGCTATCTTACAAATATAAGGCTTGAGGAAGCAGTAAGGCTCCTAAATACAACAGATGATAAGACTTATATTATTGCAAGGAAGGTTGGGTACTTGGAAGCTAATTATTTTAGCTATGTATTTAAAAAGCAATATGGAATATCTCCTTCAAGGTATAGAAAGAGATGATGATTAGATATGTTAAAAGGAATCCAAAAAAAAATAGTAGATTATTATAAAAAAGCAAGTATTCATAATATAATATCTGTTTCTTTTACAATTGTGGCAGTACTTGGAATGATAGTAGTAGGGGGAGCCTTATATTTAAGATTTTCAAACTTAACTGAGGAAATGGTTGCAAAAAATAATCAGGCTATTTTAGATCAAGTTAATTTAAATTTAGACAGCTATTTAAGAAAGATGATGAAAATATCCGATACTATGTACTATAGAGGGATTAAGAAGAAGGATTTATCCAGTGAAAATATTAATAAGGAAATGGATATACTCTACGAAGCCAATAAGGACTTCTTAATCAGCATAAGCTTGTTTTCAGAGCATGGAGATATAATAGCTTCCTATCCAGTACAGCAGCTAAAGGAAAATATAGATCCCAGGGGAAATGAATGGTTTCAAGATGCTTTAGAAAAAAGTGAAAACCTTCATTTTTCAACTCCTCATGTTCAAAATTTATTTTACGATCCTAATTACAAATATACTTGGGTTGTTTCTTTAAGCAGGGCAGTAGAAATAACTGAAGATGGCAAAGCTAAAAGAGGGGTTCTTTTGGTTGATATGAACTTTAGCGGCATTGAGGAAATATGTAAAAATGTCGATTTAGGACAAAATGCCTATGTATATTTGATGGATGGAAATGGAGAAATTATATATCATCCTAGACAACAGTTAATATATACTAACTTAATTGAAGAAACAAATTATAAGAATGCAAAATTAGAAGATGGAAACTATTTAGAAAATTTCCAGGGAAATAAAAGAATGATAAATATAAAGACTGTAGGTTATACAGGCTGGAAAATTGTTTCTGTTTCCCCTATAGAAGATATAGTATCTGGGGCTAGTGACTTTAGAGCCTTTGCCATATTCATAATGCTTTTTGCAATCTTTAGTTTAATATCAATTAATATGTATGTTTCTTCAAGAATAGCTAATCCAATTATGGAATTAGAAAAGGCAGTTAAGGAGTTTGAAAATGGAGTTGAAAATTTAAATATTCCAGAAACAGGTTCCCAGGAAGTTCAACATTTAGCCAAGGCTATTAAACTTATGATTTCTCAAATGAATATTTTAATGGATAATATTGTGAAAGAGCAGGAAGAAAAGCGAAAGAGCGAGTTAAATGCCCTTCAATCACAAATTAATCCGCACTTTTTATATAACACTTTAGATTCAATAGTATGGATGATAGAAAATGAAAATTATAGCGGAGCTATAACCATGGTTACTTCCCTTGCAAGATTCTTTAGAATTAGTATAAGTAAGGGGCGAAATATTATTACAGTAAAAGATGAGCTAGAACATGCAAGAAATTACTTAACCATACAAAGCATAAGATATAAAAATAAATTTGACTATGAAATAGAAGCCCAAGAAGAAGCTTTAGATTTGCAATGCATCAAGTTAATTGTCCAGCCATTAATAGAAAATGCTATTTATCATGGTATGGAATATATGGATGGAGATGGCAATATTTTAGTAAAGGCTTATCTAGAAGAAAAGGATCTATATATAGATATTATTGATAATGGTTTAGGAATGCCTCAGGAACTAGCTGAGGAACTGCTTGTAAGAAAAGAAAAGCATAATAGCAAAAAAGGTTCTGGCATAGGTTTAAAAAATGTTCATGAAAGAATCCAGCTATATTTTGGTAAGGAATATGGATTAAAGATCTTTAGTGAGCCTGATGAAGGCACTATTATTAGAATTCATATGCCGGCAAGGAAATACTTTGATAATAAAGGAGAATAACTGTGGTAATAAGAAAAAGGACAATCTTTATTTTTCTCTTAATAATTCTTATAACATCTTCCTTTATCTTGCTGCCAAAGGGAGCAAAAGGAAAGGTTAGAGTATATAAGGTTTCTGTAATAGTCAGGGGTAAGAGCAGTGAAGTTTGGAGAATAGTTAAAAATGGTATGGAACAGGCTGCTTCTGATTTAAATGTAAATATAAGCTTTATAACTCTTCTCGAAGATAATAATGTGGAAGAACAGAAGGAACTAATTAAGAGAGAGATTATGAATGGTACAGATGGAATATTAATTTCTCCAGCAGATTATAATTCCCTTTCTAAGATTATAGAAGATTTTAGAAAGGAAATTCCAATTGTTTTATTTGAATCTAATATAGAAACTAAGGAAAAGTTCACATATATATCCTGTGATAACTATGAACTTGGTAAAAAACTAGCTAATGAAGTAATCAGAAATGGAAATACAAGAAGTAAAATAAAAATTCTAAGAAGTGGATTTAATATAAGTAGTGAAAAAGAAAAATATGAAGGATTTATTGACGAAATTTCATTAAGTAAAAACACCTATGAATTTATAGATTTACCTAAGGATGAGGCTGAAATTTACAAAAGTATTTCAGAAATTCTAAAGAAGGAAGATACAAAAGTAGTAGTTGCCTTTGAGCCAAATATCTTAGAAATTGCCGGAAAGCTTAAGAAGGAATACAGGGCTGAAACAGCTCTTTATGGAATAGGAAGTACAAGTTTGATAATTTCCTTAATGGAAGAGAAAATTATTAATGCAATAGCTATGCAGAATGAGTTTAATTTAGGTTATTTAGGAATTAAGGCAATGGTTTCTGAAATAGAAAATGAAAAAATTAATGAGAGCAAAATAACATCAACAACAATAAATACTTATAATATGTATTCAGAAGAAAATCAAAAGATTTTATTTCCTATCATTAGGTGATACAGGTGTAATTTATAGGAGGTTATTGTGAAAAAGTATAAGGGATTAATAGTTTTTACTACGTTATTATTAGGCACTTCAATATTTTCAGGATGTGATGTAGATTATAAAGAAACTAAAAAGAATGAAATAAAAATTGGTGTTACCCTATATAGACAAGATGATACTTTCATAGCTAGTATAAGTTCTTATTTAGAAGAGATATCTAAGGAAAAGGAACAAGAGGAAAATATAAAGATACAGTTAGATTTTGTTGATGCAAAAGGCAGTACTACAAACCAAGGAAATCAAATAGATAAATTTATAAAACAGGATTATGATATTATTTGTGTAAACTTAGTAGACAGAACTGCTGCCGCTACAATAATTGATAAGGCCAAAAATGCCAATATACCTTTAGTATTTTTTAACAGGGAGCCTGTTGAAGAAGATTTAAATAGATGGAATAAGGTATATTATGTAGGGGCTCAGGCAAGGCAGTCTGCAAAAATGCAGGCAGAGATTATTATAGAGGAATGGAATAAAAATAAAGGGGAACTAGATAAAAATAAAGATAATAAAATACAATATGTTATGCTGGAAGGAGAGCCGGGGCATCAAGATGCTTCTATTAGGACAGAATATTGTATAAAAGATATTGATAATTATGGTATTGAACTAGAAAAGCTGGCTGATGATAGTGCTAATTGGCAGAGTGATCAAGCAATAAGTAAAATGAATCAATGGATAGAGGAATTTGGGGATGCAATAGAACTTGTTATAAGCAATAATGATGTAATGGCTTTAGGTGCCCTGCATTCTATAAATTCAACAGAGCTTTTTACAAAGAAACCAATAGTAGTGGGAATAGATGGGATAAAGGAAGCTTTAGAAGCTGTAAAAAAAGGAGAATTAACTGGTACTGTAATAAGTGATGCCAAGCTTCAGGCTAAGGCAATTTTTGATATTTCCTATTCCTTGGCTATGGGATTTGATGTTAATGATCTAGAAGGTATTAGTGGAAAATATGTAAAAACTCAACATACAAAAGTAACAAGAGAAAATGTTGATAGATTTTTAGAATAGTAAGGAAATGTAATGGAGCTTATCCATTACATTTTTTTTGTAATAATATCGAAAAATGAAAAGGTTTAACCTTATTTTGGAAAAAAATTTTAAATAAAATATCATTAATCATTATTGACAAGTTAAAAATCAGTGGATATAATTAAATCATAGTAATCCGATAAGAATAATAGACGTTGAAGAGGAGAAGTAGTTATTATTAATTTTTCACAGAGAGGGTTAGTTGCTGAGATAACCTAAAATTATAATAATGAAATGCACCTCTGAGTTTAAGGCTTGAAATAATAGTAGGGCCTTATGGGTTCTCCCATTATAGAGATGAAGTATATTTATATACTTTAAATGAGATGAATGTTTTTATATAAACATTTAATCAGAGTGGAACCGCGGAAATGTATCTTCTGCCTCTGAATATAGGGGGAGAAGTTTTTTATTCGATAGAACTTACTGGCCAGTAATAGAACATTTTTAAGGAATTATTTAATAAATTATTTTAATATTATCAATAAAAAAATTAATTTTAGGAGGATATAAAATGGATATAAATATTCAATTAATATTAGCAATTATTGCTTCATTAGCTGCTGCATATGTAATATATGTAGTTAACAAAAAAACTGGAAAAAGATCAATTGCTACTTTAGTAGCTTTAGCATTAGGATTAATTATAGGAATAGTATTTAAGGGAAATATTCCATTCCTAAAGGTAGTAGGTAAGGGCTATATGTCATTAATTAAGATGGTTGTTATACCTCTAGTAATGACTTCAATTATTACAAGTTTAGTAAGATTTAAAAATATTGAAACTTTAAAATCAATTGGATTTAAATCAGTAGGATTATTACTTGGAACAACAGGAATTGCAGCGGCAATAGGAATTATTATAGGTAAGTTATTTAATCTAGGAGAAGGTTTTGTATTTACTGGAGCAGGAGATTTTACAGCAAGAGAAATTCCTGCATTAACAGATGTAATTTTAGGATTTTTACCATCAAACGTAATAGGTTCAATAGTAGATGGACAAATTATACCAGTTGTTGTTTTCTCAATTTTCGTAGCAATAGCTTTAGTTATAGAAGATAACAATAATCCAGATAAGATAAAGGCTTTTAAAGATTTTATTCTAGCAACTTATGAAATAGTTATGAGCATTACAAGAATAGTTCTTAAATTCATCCCATATGGAGTATTTGGATTAATAGCAACAGCAGCATCAAATAACGGTTTAGATACAATATTATCCTTAGCAACAGTTGTGGCAGCAGTTTATATTGCATGTATATTACAAATATTATTAGTTCATACACCATTAATATCAGTTGTAGCAAGAAGAAATCCAATTAAATTTTTTGGAGATATATTCCCAGCAATGTTACTTGCTTTCACAAGTCAAAGCAGCTATGGTACTTTACCAGTAACAATAGACAGCTTAATAAATAGAGCTAAGGTTAAGGATGAAGTTGCAAGTTTTACAGCTTCATTAGGTTCAACAATGGGAATGAATGCCTGCGGTGGATTATATCCAGCAATAGTAGCTATATTTGTTGCAAAAGTATTTAATATAGATTTAACAATGTATCATTATATCTTAATAATTGCAACTACTATAGTTGGTTCAATTGGTATAGCAGGAGTTCCAGGAGCAGCAACTATGTCAACAACAGTTGTATTATCTGTTCTAGGCTTACCATTAGAAGGTATGGCAATGGTAATGGCAGTAGATGCAGTTATTGATATGGCTAGAACGGCAACAAACGTAACTGGAGCAGCAGTATCAGCTTTAGTTGTAGATGAAACTGAAAAAAGAAAAGAAGCTAAATTAGCTAGGAATTAACAGTTAACAGTTAGGAGTTAGTAGTTAGTAGTTAGGAGTTTAAGAGGAGAAAGTTCACAGTTTGTAGCACAGTTTACAAATTGTGAACTTTTTTAATGTATTTTAATAAAATTTTAGAACTTTCATATTATATTAAAGGCCATAAGGCCGATTGTGTTTATTGCAAAGTTAGCACTCATATGAATAAGCCATGAGTTATAAATTGTTGTTTTTCTATCAAAATAATCAAAAATAAGGCCTGCAATTACTAATGAAAAAAGTATCAGGATAAATAAGGCATGGTTAAACCAGCCAGACATAATAAAGACATGATATAGGGCAAAACTTATTGAACTAAATATATAAGCATATTTTTCTTTTATTAATTCTTTTAATTGAATAAAAGCAAAACCTCTAAAAAATAGTTCTTCTAATAAGGAGTTAATAAAGCTTATATATAAGGCAACAAAAATGAAGCTGTTCCTTGATATATTTTCTTTTGTGGTTAAATTAGCTGCTATTTGATTTAAGTCTATAAAATTTTTAGCAATAAAATAGGCAAAAATTATTATGCTATAGACAGCTAGTCCAATTAGTATAGACCTTAATAAATCTCTTTTATCCTTAATTTTTAATACCTTAAAAAAGGAAAAATCTTTATTATAAAGGCAGTATATTAGTATTAAAGAAAGAAAGATAATCAATTTTATTAAAGATTTATAAACATAGCTAGGCTGAATAATTCCTTCAATAAAGGACATTATTATACAGCCTAAAGAAACTAATAATAAAATTTGTATAGCCTTATTTTTTATTAACATAGATTTTCTCCATTCTAATTTAAGTATATTTATAATTAATTTTATTATATCAAAAGCAATGTATTAATTCTTATATATAGTAAATAAAATTATATAGTTATTGTATGTTTTATTTTAATGATATAAAATATATTTATGAATTATGTAAGGTGGGATAGGTATGGATAAATCTGAGCTAAGATTGTATTATAAAAATCAGGAAGATCTTAGTTATGCATTAAGGGAATATATAGATTATTATTTTGAAGGAAACATTGAGGACGAAAAATTAGAAACAAATATAGTAAAAGTAATAGAAGGAAATAGGGATAAGTTTTATAAAAATGATGAGGTTGCTAAAAAAACTAAGCAAATTTTAGGTAAAAGCAGGCTAGATTTAATAGAAAAAATATTAAATAAAAAAAAATAAAACATGTCAAAGAATGATATGTTTTATTTTTTTTATATAACCAAATTATTTATCCTAAAGCCAAACATCTCAGGAATTATTCTTTTATTTTCAAGGAAAATTAAATCAAAACAATATTTATGGGAATTTTCCCTAGAAGCTAAATATTTTTTAAAGTTTTCCCTATAAGCTTCTATATCATTAAGCTCTAAATAGCATAAAGAAATAATATAATATATTTCCCTAATCTTATTGTATTTTAAAGATAGGCCTTCACCAACAGAAATTCCAAGATTATATTTTTGAGCATGATAGTAAGTTTTTATAATTACATAAGTAATATAGCTGGAAATATAAATATCATCACAGGAGTAAAGGGCTTTGGAATAGTTAGTTACTGCTTTAGAATAATTGCCTAATAAAAAATATTCATTTCCAATATTGAAATAATTTATATAATTTGTTTCAGAATTTTTATATTCTGAATAAATAGATAAATTTCTATAACACCTTTTGTTTAAATCTTTTTTATCTAAATCAAAACCATAATTATATAATTTATAATCTAACTTTTTAATATTATCTTTAAAGTCTGATTTTAAAGAAGAATTTAATATGATTTCATTTATTTTTCCCTTAAAATAAAAGCCAGAGTAGTTTTTAAAAATTCTAAATATATATTCACCTTCTATTGGTGAATTATTTATTATATTTACAAGTTTTAAAGAAAATCCTAAATTGGAAGCTTGGCTTAAAGTATTTTTAATATCTGTTATTTGGGATATATCTAATGCCTCATCACAGTCGATTATTAATATCCATTCTTTAGTTGCATGTTCTAAGGCCTTATTTCGGGCATCGCTAAAATTATTATTCCAAGGAAATTCAATTATATTAGCATTAAATTTTTTTGCAATATTTATTGTATTATCATTAGAACCGGTATCAAGTAGTATTATTTCATCAGCAAGATTAGTTATACTTTTAAGGCACCTCAATAGGTTTTTTTCTTCATTTTTAGCAATGATACAAGCACTTATAGTTGTCAAAGAAAATTACCTCCATAAAGTTGGGCTTAGTATAGCATATGAAAAAAAAGAAAATATGCTAATCCTTAATAAAATAACAAAACTAGAAAATATGCATATCTTAAATTAAATTGAATATAATTTATAAAATGTAATAAGGAGGAATATATGATTAAGCTTTTAATAGGAAGCCCCATTAATCAAAAGCCTGAGATATTGAAGGAGTTTCTATTTTCTTTAAGGAAATTAGACTTAAGTGATATAGAGGTAAGTTATTATTTTATAGATGATAATTTAAACAAGGAATCAAGTGATCTATTAAATAACTTTAAGGAAGAAATTAATAATGTTATCCTTATAAATAGTGATAGTAAATCTTTATATGTTTGTGATGAGATAACTCATAGATGGACTAATAAATTAATAGAAAAGGTTACTAATTTTAAAAATGAGATTATTCACAAAGCTTTAGAGGAAAACTTTGATTATTTATTTCTTATTGATTCAGACATAGTATTAAATCCTAAAACAATAAAAAGGCTACTTTCTTTAGATAAGGAAATAGTATCGAATATATTTTGGACTAAATGGAATCCTAGTTCAGAAGAATATCCTCAAGTTTGGTTAAAAGATACTTATACCTTATATAATATTGAGCCGGGGGAATATATTACTAATGAGGAAGCTAATCTTAGAATGAGTGAATTTTTATCTAAATTAAGAATCCCTGGAACTTATGAAGTAGGCGGTTTAGGAGCTTGTACATTAATATCAAGAAGTGCTCTTGAAAAGGGTGTAAATTTTAATCCAATATATAATTTGTCCTTCTGGGGAGAAGACAGGCATTTTTGTGTAAGGGCAGCAGTATTAGGAATTCAGCTTTATGTAGATACCATGTACCCAGCTTATCATTTATACAGAAAGGAAGACTTGTTAAATCTAAATAAGTATAAAAAGGAAAATTTTAATAAAAGTTAGCAATTAGTTTTTTAAAATAAATTTTAGGTTTATATTACAAGTTTTATGCAAAATTTAGCTATTATGCTTTAGAGTTATTGTTTTATTTGAAAGTAGTGAGATTAAGCAAAACTCCTAGCATAATAGCTATTTCAATATAACTCTACATGTTAAAGCCTGATTCTTGAGAACCCATTTATCTAGAGCTTCTCTATTAAAGATATATTCCTCAGTATTTTTACTATATACAGTATTAATTAGGTCCTGTTACTGAGATATTTAAATATTCAGCAGCTTCTCGGAGATTAAAGTTACTTTTTTCTTCAAGCTTTTTTGTTTGAGTATCATTATTTTATTAAAAGTGAAAAAACTATGCACCAGTATTTTAGTACATATTTTTTTTAGTTCAGCTTGAATTTTGATTTTTCTAAAATTCTCTATGAAATATTGCTGTTTTTTCTTCATTTTTAAAGTCTTCTAAGGAGTTAATATTTAATCTTTTTAATACTTCATTAAAGGTTACACTATGGGTAGAAACCTTTATAGGAGAATTAAAGGCGTAATCATCAACAAATCTTCTACCTTCTTCCTTGCTTATTATGGCTTTAGGTCCTCCAACACATCCACCAACGCAGCCCATGCCCTCAATGAAGTTAGCATCTATATCTGAAGCTAAGGCGTTTTTTAGGACTTCCTTGCATTCTTTTACTCCTTCAGCCTTTATAGCCTTAAAGAATTTTGCCTTTTCTGGATAAAGTTCCTGGATGGCTTGGTAAACAGCTAAAGAAACTCCACCGCTTCTTGCATATAGCCTTCCACCTCTTGATGCATAATCCCTTGATGGAATGCCTTTTAGGCTTTCTAAATTTAAATCAAAGGCCTTAAATACTTGATCAAGTTCCTGGAAGGTTAAAACATAATCTATTGCATCTCCAATATCTGCTTCCTTGGCTTCTGCTTTTTTAGCTATACATGGACCAATAAAGACTACCTTTGCTTCAGGATCTAGTTTCTTAATAACCCTGCCTGCAGCAATCATAGGAGATACTGAAGGAGATAAGTTATGAACTAGGTCATTATAAACCTTTTTTAACATTCCAACCCACATTGGACAGCAGCAGGAGGTTATCATTAAGTCATCAGGTTCCTTAACTAATCTATTAAACTGTACAGCTTCATTAATAGTCAGCATATCTGCTGTAAAGGCTACTTCTATCATATCAGTAAAGCCAATTTTTATAAAAGCTTCTCTTAACATGTCTAAAGTAACCTTTTCTCCAAATTGACCTGCAATAGCTGGAGCAACTGCAGCTATTACTTTTTTATTATTTTTTATTAAATCTAGGACAGGTAAAAATTCTACAACATCCATTATTTTACCGTCTTTACAATGTTCAATGCAGTTTCCACAGCCAAGGCATAAATCATAGTCAATATATGTAGAGTTATTATCCTTATCATATAAGATTGCATCAAAAGGGCAGGCTAATTGACAGCTAGTCTTTACATCTTCACTTGCTTTACATTTAATATTACAGCTATCAAGTTTTTCTATAAAACGTCTATTGACTTCATAATTTGTAATGGCATTTTTTAATTTGTAGAGGTAATTATTATCAAAATCTAAAGAAACTCCGCAAAGAGTACATACTATTTTAAAAGTTTCTTGGGGAGAAATTTCATGGTTAATTATTATATCATTAACAGTTTCCTCAAATCTATCTTCATAATAAGCTTTAATTAATCTATTAAAAATATCCTCATATTTACTGTTCATATAAACCTCCTATAAAAGTTTTAATATAACTTAGTATGGATAAATAAATATTTTTAATACATTTAATATAGTTAGGAGTTAGTAGTTAGGAGTGTGGAGTTAGTAGTTAGTAGTTAGGGAACTTGTACACCCCAAATAACTCCACACTACTAACTCCACACTCCAAACTATTCATCATTCCACACTACTAACTTTTAACTCCTAACTGTTTTGGTTAAATTTTGTTGAAATATTTTTATTAAAGGATATGATAAAAGTATAAAGAAGGAAGGAGTTATTATGAAAGTAATAATTAATGAAAACGAAAATAATAAGGAAATTGAGATAATAATAAACTGTAAAAATATTGATGATACTGTATTAAAGTTAATAAACAAATTAAAGGAAGAGGACAATGTTATTACAGGAACTAAAAATGGGCGTGTATATGTTATAAAATTAAATTCTATTCTTTATTTTGAATCTGTAGATAAAAGAACTTATATATATATAAAGGATGATGTTTTTGAAACTAATCTCAGGCTTTATGAGATAGAAGAAAAATATTCCTCTCGTCATTTTTTTAGGGCATCAAAATCTACAATAATAAATATAGCCAAAATTGTTGTTATAAATCCTATAATTGGAGGAAAAATAGAGGTTTTACTAGAAAATAAGGAAAAGCTTATAGTATCAAGGCAATATGTACCAATACTTAAGGCGAAGTTAGATTATTAGGGAGGGAGATTTATGAAAAATTTTTTTAATATAGGTTATGAAATAAAAGGGCTAATGGCAATATATTTTGTTAGTATAATCTTTACTTATGGAGTTGTAAGTCTTATAACAGGAAATAATATAATGCCTCTAGAGATGCTTTGGGAATTTTTACTTTTAGCAGTTATAATAGGTGCTATTCAGATATTTTTATATAATGAAAAATTATTACCTAATATATCTATAAAAGTTAAAATAGCAGCACATTTTATAATTCAGCTAATAATATTAATTTTTTTTATAGAATATTTTAATTGGGTAGAATTGTGGGGAATTCATTTCAGTATTTTTATAATAATATATACAGTTTATTTTATAGGAATAACTTTAAATTTTTATTTTTATAAAAAGATTACTGGTGAAAGATTTAATGATAAATTATTAAGATATAAAGAAAAAATTTAGGGGGGAGATTATGAAGGCTATAAAGATAAAGAATTTAACTAAAAATTATGGAAAAAATAGAGGCATAAGTAATATAAATTTAGAAATAAATCAGGGAGAAATATATGGTTTTATTGGACCCAATGGGGCTGGAAAATCAACAACAATAAAAACTTTATTAAATTTTCTTTTCCCAACTTCAGGTTCAGCAGAAATCTTAGGAAAAGATATAGTAGGGGAAAGTAAGGAAATTAAAGAATATACAAGCTTTGTTCCAAGTGAAGTAAGATATTATTCAGAATTTAAGGTAAGTGATATATTAAAATATGCTGCATCATTTTTTAATAATTATGATAGGGAATATATCAGGGAGCTTTGTGATGAGTTGGAAGTAGAATTAGATAAAAAAATGAGTGAATTAAGTTTAGGAAATAAAAAGAAAGTGGCTATAGTACAGGCTCTTATTAATAATCCTAAGGTTGTTATTTTAGATGAGCCTACAAATGGATTAGATCCATTAATTCAACAAAAACTTTTTAATATATTATTAAAAGAAAAAGCTAAGGGGAAAACTATATTTTTATCTTCTCACAATTTATCTGAAGTAGAGAAGTTCTGCGATAGGGTTGCTGTAATAAAGGATGGGGAAATTGTAGATATTTTAGATTTAAAAAATGTTAATAGGAATTTAGGACAAAGAGTAAGATTAAAAGCAGATAATATAGATATAAAGGAAATAGAAAAGCTAGCTGAAGAAGTAAAAGTTATAGATAAAGGAATAGAGTTTATTTATAAGGGAAATATAAATGAGCTAATAGCTTTACTCTCAAAATATAATTTAGAAAAACTTTTAATTGAAGAAGTTAAATTAGAAGATGCCTTTATGCATTATTACCAAGGGGAGGGGAAATAAATGAATATTTTTAAGTTCGAATTTAAAAGAAATCTAAAGTCATTAATATATTGGAGCCTAGGAACTTGTGCAACTATAGTAGTATTTATGGCCCTATTCCCAAGCATGAAGGATATGGGGATGCAAGAATTAGTAGGAAGCAAGCTGGAAGCATTACCACCAGCATTATTGGAAATATTTAATTTTTCAAGCATCACAGATTTTAGTAAGATAAATGATTATATGGGATATACCTTTCAATATATAGCAATGGCTTTTGGAATTTATGGAGTTACATTAGGAGTAAATTCAATTATTCAAGAGGAAAGTGAAGGGACTATAGAATTTTTATATTCTAAGCCTGTATCAAGAAGCAAAATTTTATGGAGCAAAATACTATCAATTGCTGTAACTTTCTTCGCATTTAGTATTCTTGTTGGATTAGTAACTGTCCTTATATCCTTAGCAGTAAAACCGGAAGATCTTGAAACAATGACACTTGTCATGGATATCAAAGGAATGTTTATTGGAATGGCCCTTTTAGGATATATATTTATGGCAGTAGGAATTGTAATTTCAACAGCTCTTAAAAAGGGAAAAGCAGCCACTAGTATTGGAGTTGCAAGCTTTTTTGGAACCTATATATTAGGAATAATGGGAAAACTAAAAGAAGAGTTTGACTTTATGTTATATTTATCGCCTTTTGACTGGTTTATTCCTTCTAATATATTGAAAGATGGTTTTGAGATGAAAGATGTTGCAATTGGACTTGGTATAATTATAATTTCAGTGTTAGCTGCTAGCATAATTTATAATAAAAAAGATTTTAATTAATTTAGAATGAAGGCTGCTTTTCAGATATGCCTCACGCAACTTATAGAAGCGTAGAGGAATTAAAAGAATTTTATTGCCTTTGAAATGTATAAGAAGAGAGGTTTTATAAAAGATTGTGAAGCAATCTTTTAGTTTACAGTTTATAATGTGCAGTTAGCAGTTAAGGAAGAAACTACTGCGTAGTTTCTAAAATTATATTTCTTATAATTCAGCTTAAGCTGAATTATTTCCTCAACTGTACACTGTAAATTGTACACTGCACACTAATAAAGATTGTTTCGCAATCTTTATTTATTATTCCTTAAAGTTATCTATCAGAGAAATTATTAATAAAGGTATACACAAGATAAGAAAAGTAATATATAAGGGACTATAACTTATAACAGAATAGTAATTCAAGATTAAAGCAATAGAAAATACAGGTATATTAAGAAAATATATTATTTTTTTTCTTTTAGCTGATTTTTTATTAAAAAATATATTCTTAAAACTGATTAATAAAACATATATACAATATAAATAAACAAAATATTTCATTAGTATAATCTCCCCTTTTACTTAACATAACGGAAAATATTTTTTATGCAAATAAAACCTTAAGTTGAATGTATTGTAAAACAATGAAAAGGAATTTTCTTTGATATAAATATTATAGTATTTTTACTTATGGAGTAGATCCAATTTATTTTTTGAGTTCCATCATATTCGCAATCTTCTCATGAAATTTTTCGTAAAGCTTTATCATATCCGGCTCTGTTGAGTAAACCTTAACCTCATCCATCGGAATCCACTTAACTCCGCTATTTTCATCTTCCTTTATTGTTAGTTCATCATTTTCATCGGCTTCTAAAAGATATGCTACTGATAAATGAAGGTGAGATGAAACAAATTTTCCTCTTTTTACATGAGGAGGAACAGGCAGAACATCTAAAGAAAAGATATTTTCAGATACAGGTCTAATATGCTGTATTCCTGTTTCTTCTTTTGCCTCTTTTATTGCAACATGAAGAAAGTTCTCATCTCCATCAGTATGGCCACCAGTCCAAGACCAAGAGTTGTATATATTATGATAAATCATAAGCACCTTAGTTTTATCTTTATTCACTATGTAGCCAGAGCTGCTAAAGTGAGCAAGGGGATTTTCTCTAGTTAATAGATTATCAAAACTATTTATTGCACAAAGTATAGTCTCTTTATCTGTTGCTTCTTGTTCATTATAGGGAATGTAATTTTTTATATTATCTATCCAGTTCATAATTTAACTCCTTTGTTTTTTATTTATATATAAATTCTAATTTAAATTATAGAAGAATTAAAGTTTTTTATTTAATTCTTTTCAATTATCCTATGTCATTTTTCCTATATAAATAATATATAAAATATATAAGAAAAATGTGGAACAGAAAAAATAATGGAGAATAAGATATACAAACTGTTTCAGGATGTAAGAGAGGATGTTATTATAAATGAATATTGGCAAAAGATTCATTAAGGAGAGTTTGGAATTACAAAGAAGAAAAAGCCCTCTTATACACTGTATCTCAAATTCAATAAATGTAAAGGATTTACTTAAAGGGATTTTAAGCTATTGCGGAATTCCTTTAATATCTAATTCTATAGAAGATATTGAAAAATTAACTTATGATGCAGATTGCTTATTAATTAATATGGATATTCTAACAGAGCAAAATGTTAATGAAATAGAAAGAGCTATAAGAATTGCATTTTTCAGGGGAATACCTATAGTATTAGATATTAATGAGGTGAATTTGTCATTTTTTAAAAAAGAGACAGTACTAGAGTTTATAGGAAGATACAATATTAATGTGGTAAAGGGAACACTAGAAGAATTTATTTCTCTATTAGAATGGGAAATAAGTAATTTAATTAATAATGAAATAAGAATAAAAGATAATTTAAAGCTAAGGCTTCAACTTAGAAGTTTTTCTAGAAAATATAATTTAGTATTGGTGGCAGAGGCAGAAGATTATTATACAACAGATGGATTTAGTGAATTCTTTATAGAAAATCAAATAGACGGGCTAAAATCAAGGGGATTAATATTATCTGGTTTAATAGCAGTTGGTATCTCATCATCAGAACAAAAGGAACAAAGGATTAAGGGAGTTTTAGTGGCTATTATGACAATAACTGCAGCTAAAAAAATTTTAGAAGAAAAAGAAGAGGATAAAATATTTACAGAAAATCTATTAAATGAAATAGAAAATATTGATGCAGAAAATATAAATAAATATTCCAAGATTAGTTATTTGTTTGTGAGATGAATTTATATAGCAAAGATAAAGAAAACCTATATTGCAGACTTAAAAGTCTTCATATAGGTTTTTATATTTTTAATTAAACATAATATATTAAAATTTTTTTGTAAATTCAAATAATAGAATTTAAAATTATAAGAATATATGATAAATTATAAGTAAGGAAAATTTAGGGGGAGTAATGAAATGGACGTTATAATATACAAACTAGTTGAAAATTATATTGAAGAAAAAGTAACAGATGAATTAAAAGATGAGTTTATAAATGCAGCAATACATTTTAATATTAATAATGATGTTTATAAACTCCTTTCACCTATTGAGATAGAATATAAGATAAATAAAATTACTTCAGGAGAAATTAAAGATTACGTGGAATTATGCTCAGTTTATGGCTATATATTATTTAGGCTTGTAAAAGATAATACAATTAAGGAAGAAGATAGAATAGAAGCTCTTCAGATTATATTAGAAATAAATAACACAATAACAAATTATATAAGAGGAATTATAGAAGAAGGAGAATTATTTGATAGGCTAACAAGTATAACTGATAAGTTAAAATTAACAAAAGAAGAGAATCAGAAAATCATAGATAAATTAAATAGTTAGTTATGTTATTTTTGTAAACGTTAAGAATAATTTAGTAATATAAATTAAAGGGTGTATTTAAAAATATTTTTGAATACACCCTTTTTCTATAGTAAAATTATAAATAAATGTTTTAAGGATAAAAAATGTGGAGAACTTTTAAATAAAGGAGGTGCATTAATGAATAAGCCATTAGAATTACTAGAAAAATATTTTGGTTACAGATCTTTTAGAGAAGGACAGTATGAAGTAATTTCTAATATTTTAAGAGGACGTGATGCCTTTTGTATTATGCCCACTGGCGGTGGAAAATCAGTATGCTATCAAATTCCTGCCTTAATTTTAAATGGAATAACTTTGGTTATTTCTCCTTTAATATCTTTAATGAAGGATCAGGTAGATTCCATAAGAGATATGGGAATAAGCGCAGAGTTTATAAATAGTACCCAGAATTTAGCTGAAATAAAGGAAATATTAAAAAGATGTTACAATGGAGAAGTTAAGATTTTATATATTGCACCTGAAAGATTAGAGAGTGAATATTTTAATAAAATGCTAAGAAAGCTTTGGATAAGTCAAATTGCTGTTGATGAGGCTCACTGCGTTTCTATGTGGGGACATGATTTTAGAAAAAGTTATAGGGCAATAGCTCCCTTTATAAAAAGTTTAAATATAAGGCCAATAGTTACAGCCTTTACAGCAACAGCAACTGAAGAAGTAAGAAAGGACATATATAATCTTTTGGAATTAATTAATCCATATACATACATAGGAAGTTTTGATAGAGAGAATTTAGAAATTGCCATTCATAAAGAAGATGATAAGCTTGAGTTTGTAAAAGATATAATAAGAGAGAAAGAAGAAGAAGCAGGGATAATTTATTGTGTTACTAGAAAGGAAGTAGATGAATTATATAATTATTTGAAAGAAAGAAATTATTCTGTTGCTAAATATCATGGAGGCTTGAAGGATGAAGAAAAGAACTACTATCAAGAGGAATTTCTAAATGATAATAAAAATGTTATGATTGCAACTAATGCTTTTGGAATGGGAATAGATAAATCAAATGTAAGATTTATAGTTCATTTTACTATGCCTAAGAATATAGAAAGCTATTACCAGGAAATAGGAAGAGGAGGCAGGGATGGTGAAAAGACAGAATGCCATCTTTTATATAATAGAAGCGATATAAGAACCTTGGAATATTTAATATATACAACTGTAGGTAATGAAAGAAAAGAAATTGAAATAAAAAAGCTTCAAAGTATGATTGATTTTTGTGAGAGTGACAAATGTTTAAGGCATTTCATTTTGAATTACTTTGGAGAGGAAAAGGCTAGAGATTATTGCAATAGCTGTAGCAATTGTCTAAAAAATGAGGAGTTAAGGGATTATACGATAGAAGCCCAAATGATATTATCCTGCGTCTATAGAAGCAAAGAGCAGTATGGAATATCTGTTTTAGTTGATATATTAAGAGGCTTTACTGGTCCTAAAATAATTCAAAATAATTTAAATAAGCTTTCTACTTATGGAATAATGAGAGATTATAGCAGCAAGTTTATAAGAGATTTAATAAAGACCTTATTAGAACTAGGATATGTAAACTTAAAAGAGGGTACTTATTCTATGCTTAAATTAAATAATAAATCAATAAGAGTTTTAAAATCTCAGGAAAAAGTAATATGCAAACTAAGTAATGATGTAGAAGAAAAAATAGAAAATAGGGAGTTGTTCAATAAATTAAGAGTGTGGAGGAAAGAAAAGGCAAATTCTTTAAGGATAAAACCATACATAATATTTTCAGATTCTACTCTAATAGAACTAGCTAATAGGCTTCCAAGAAATAATGAAGAATTATTAAATATTCGAGGTATGGGAGCAAAAAAATTAGAGAGTTATGGAGAAGAACTTTTAAAAATTATTAATAGTTAATTTTTGGAAGTTTAATAGTGATTATAATTAAATTATCAAAAAGTAAGGATTTTACAGCTTGAAAATTCTGTAAAATTCTTATTTTCTACCAAAAATTTAATAATTTACAAAAAATGAAAAATATCATATCAAAAATGTAGAAAATTATTCAAATTTATTATATAATATGTAATATAAAAATTATGGTAAAGGGTATATAAAATGATAGAAAAATTATTATGTAAGTTCGTAGAAAATATAGGAGAATATAATAATTTTACTAAAGATCAAATTGAGCAGTCTATATATTCTTTAAAGGTTATAACATATGAAATAATAAAAATGTTATTGATACTAATAATATTTTCTATATTAGGATACTTTAAAGAAAGTTTACTTATAATTTTTATTATGTCAATTACAAAACCATTTATTGGTGGATATCATGAAGATACTCAAGTAAAGTGTTTTATTGCTACTTTTATAGTTGTAGCATTTATAATAGTTTTATATAAAAATAATTATTTAAATTTAATAAGCTCTATTATTTTAAATATAATAAGCATATTTTCTATATATAATCAGGCACCTATAATAAATTCAAAAATGCCTATTACAAGGGAAGAGCTTATTAATAAAAACAGAAAGATTGGTATTACAAATTCTTTAATCTTAGTCGTATTATCAATTATTATGTTTAAAGTTACTTGGCTTTCTCAAATAATAGTTTGGACAATTTTTGTACAAGCTATTTTAATGTTTAATAAATACAAGAATATCAAGGAGGTGATTTAAATGAAAAAATCATTAGGCGCTTTCCTATTATTCTTAGGCTCAGTTCTAGTTAACGTAGCACCGGCTTCTCTAGGTGGGATAGGTGTAGAAGAAATGCCAGATTCAATTAAGAAAACAAGATAGGAGCAGTTGGAATATGTATACGGGATTATTTGATGTTTTTAACACAATTTTACAATACATCATGATTTTTGCAACTATAAATTATTGTATTGGAGAAAAATACAAAATAAATAAAATAAAAGTTGCTATGTGGGCAATAATTTCAGCATTAGTAACTATATTAATTACTTCTATAATGGGAAACTATAGTTTATCAATAATACTAATGCATATTGTAGGATTGGCTTTAGTGATTATACCTTATAATAAGGACAAATTAACTGCCACTATTGCGTTTAGTATAGTTTATGTTATTATTTTAATATTGGCAGTTTCAGGAATAACTATGTGGACATTTTTTACAGATGCTGTTAGTGTTCCTAGGGAATATGAATTTATAGTAATGATAACATTTATGTATCTACCTTCATTTATAGTTTCATATTTGTATTTAACAAATATGACAGCTGTTCATAAGGTATATTTAATGTTTAAATCAAGAGTTTCAGGAACAATTACTTTAATAATGGGAACATTAGTACTTGATTTTCTTATGTCCTTTTCCCTAATAACTAATGATAAAGATAATCCCGTTTTCAAGGAAATCATATTTATTTTCTTAGGAATATTGATTGTTGCTGCTACTTGGTATTTTGCGAATATTGATAAAAAAGCAAGGGAAATACATAGGTTAAATATTGAATTAGAAAACAAAATTAATGAGCTGAAAAAGATTAAACATGATTATGGTTCTCAAATTTCTTATCTGTATGGAGCATATCTAATGAAGAATTATGAAAAATTAGGAGAACTATTTAAAATGGTTATAGAAGGTAATAATATTTCAACACAAGTTAAGGTTTTAAGCAGAGAGGATTCGCTTTTAGCTCAAATAGTTAATTCAATTGACTTGATGGATGTAGATGTTTTAATAGATGAAAGAGCGGAGTTAGAACACATAAAGGTAAATGAGTTAGATATGCATAGAATTATATCTAATATAGTAAAAAACTCTATTGAAGCACTAAAGGGAAAAGGTCTATTAATGATAAAAAGTTTTTATGACTATAATAGTATAGTAATTAGCATACAAAATAATGGACCTGAAATTAATAAGAATATTATTGGAAAAATCTTTGAGCAAGGATTTTCTACTAAAGAAAATAAAAATAAAGAGAATGGGTTCGGATTGTACATAGTAAAAGAATTAGTTAATAAATATAGGGGAGACATAAATGTAAAAAGTAATAAAGACTTGACGGAATTTATAATAAAGTTTCCTTTACATATTAATTAGGATTTTAAGATTATCAGTACATATAAAAATTAATAGTACTTTATATTAAAAATTCGCTAATTGATAATTTATTTAATAATTGAGCTAGCGAATGCAATTTAGCGCGGATAAAAAAAGTTATTAAGGGTGAGCCTAAAGAAATTAGGAGCATTAGGTTAAAAAAACTGCTATACAAGAGTTATTGCTTTTTTCTAACAGCAAGAACTCTTGGATAGTAGTTTTTTATTTTTGTGGATTTATAAGCACTTAAATTATGCATTATATATTAATAGTTTATAAGTACTCAGTTACAAAATCAGTAAAAAGTATTCCATCTAGATGCTCTATTTCATGGCAGAAGCATTTTGCTAATTCTCCAGTGCCTGTTAAAATGATTTCTTCACCATTTTCATTTAATGCTTGTATTGTTACCTTAGCAGGTCTTGTTAATTTTCCGATTTTATTTGGAATACTTAAGCAGCCTTCTAAAACCTTTTGAGAACCTTCTTTTTGTATTATTTTTGGATTTACTAATTTTATTAGTCCTTCTCCCATATCAATTACTACCAAGCGATTTAGGATTCCTATCTGTGGTGCAGCTAGGCCACCCCCATTTTCTGTATTATACATGGTTTCTGCCATATCATCTAATATTTGCTTTATTTTATCATCAACGACTTTAACTTCCTTAGACTTCTTTCTTAAAATTTCATCTCCAACTAACCTGATTTGCCTTAATGCCATTATACAACACCCCTGCTTTGCTCTGATCTTGATTTTCTCTGGCTTTCTTCAAAAAGAAAGATTTCTTCAATTGTACTATCAAATACCTTTGAAATATCATAAGCCAGCCATATGGATGGTTCATATTTTTCCGTTTCAATAGCATTAATAGTCTGCCTTGATACGCCTACAAGTTTTCCTAACTCTTCCTGGGTTAATCCCAATTTTTCTCGTAAACTTTTTAGTCTGTTTTTCAAAAATAATCACTCCTGTAAAGTTAACTTTACAAAAAAATATATCAATTTTTTTCATTTATGTCAGGTCAACTTGTCATGAAGAAAATTTTTTCTTTAAATAAAATATTGTATAATTAAAATACTAAAATTTAATGATAAAGGAGTTATTATGAATTTAATTGATTTAATATTAAATTTAAGTTCCAGAATCTCTAAGGAAATTGGCCTTAATTTATATAAAGAGAAAAAGATTAAAAAGATAGAAAATAAAAAAATAGATAATATATATCATTTGTATGGAATAGTGCTTGATAACAATTATGAACAAAGGACCCATATAAAATATAATTTAATTAATAAAAAACTAGAGGCTGCTAGTTGTAGTTGTGACAATTATAAAGAAAATAGTATTCATTTTAAAAATTATATTTGTCCCCATATAGTTGCAACAATTTATAAGTTTTATGCATTAGTAAAAATAAAAAATAATGATAAAGCAAAGGCTAATAGTAAAATACCTAATAACTTATCTGATGCCCCTAAGCAAAAACTAGGTATTTTATTAAAGGAAGAGAAGATAAATGGAAATATAAAATATTATTTAGAGTTAAAGTTGGGAAGAGATAGGGCTGTAATTGTTGATTCCCTTTTAAATTTTTTATATTCATTTAATAAACTGGATTTTTCAGAAGAAGATAATAAAATTCTAGAATATTTAATAAGAAAGCAAAAAAGCGGTAAAAGCAGGATTATTAATGGTAGGAGCTTTTTAATAGAAGGAGAAGAACTTTATGACTTTCTATTTTTAGTGGAGGAAAATAAAATTATATCTTTAACTCATGATTATATGAACTATAATTCAAAGATAATTAAAGAAGATATGCCCTTAGTTCATAACCTAAAGGCAAAGGACAATAAAATTATATTATCTGGTCAAAAAAAACAGCTTCTTCCTTTAAATAAAGAAAGGACAGTATGGCTTTATGATAAGAATATATATCTTCCAAGTCAGGAGCAGATAAAATATTATAATATAATCTATGATAAGTTAGAAGCTAAGGGAAAGCTTGTTTATAGCAATACAAAGGAAAATTTACAAAAATTAATTTTTATACTAAAAAAGATATCTAAAAATATAAATTATGATGAAAATATGATTAGTTTTATAAAAACAGTAAATAAACCTATTATTGTTTTTGAAAAAATAGAGGGAAAGATATATTGCAGCTTAGAAATTTCTAAAATCAATGAAAAAATAGATTATAAAGAAAAAGAGAAAGTTGAAATAATTTTGGAAGGTCTAAGCTTTAGAAAAGAGGGGGAAAAATATATTTTTATAGGAAATGATGAAGCTCAATATAAACTTTTTAAGTATGGAATAAATAAGCTTAAAAATATAGCTTTTTTAAAGATAAGTAATAATTTAAAAGAAGATTATTTATTAAATAGTGAAAATATATATAGTGAGATTATAAAACTAAAGGGAGATTATATTTTTAGATACAGCCTAGAGGATATAGATTATGATGAGTTAGGAGATATAATAAATAGCATAAATAGAGGTGAAAGTTTTTATAAGACTAGGAAAAATAGAATTTTAGATTTAGAAGATCCAAAAGTAGTAGAATTTTTCCACAGCTTAAGTGAACTTAATAACTTTAAAACTGTTTACAAAAATGAGATATATGTGGATAAATTCCAATTATTACATATAGGGCGAAGGATAAATGAAGGAAGGCTTCCTTTGATAAAGGGAGAAGAGCTAATAAATAAATTAATGGATAAGCTTAAAAATAAAAAGGAAGAATATGAGTTACCTAAAAAGTTAAAAGCAAAGCTAAGGGATTATCAAGTAAAGGGGTATAATTGGCTTAAGCAGATAGAAGATCTTTCCTTAGGCGGAATTTTAGCAGATGACATGGGTTTAGGAAAGACTATTCAAACAATAGCACTACTTTTATCTTCTGAAAATAAAAAGTCATTAGTAATTTGTCCAACTGCAGTAATTTATAATTGGAAAAATGAATTTACTAAGTTTGCTCCTTCTTTAAAAATTGGACTAATTCATGGAAGTAAAAATGAAAGAGATAAGTTAAAGGAAGAATATAAGGAATATAACTGCCTCTTAACCAGCTATGGAACTTTAAAAAATGATTTTGACTTTTATAAAGATAAAAGCTTTGATTTTATTATTATTGATGAAGCTCAAAATATAAAAAATAAGGACTCTAAAACTACAGAAATAGTAAAGAAATTAAATGGAACATGTAAATTTGCCTTAAGCGGTACTCCAATCGAAAATAATCTTTTAGAGCTTTGGTCCATTTTTGATTTTATTATGCCAGGCTATTTATATAACGAAGAAAAGTTTAAAGCTAAATTTTTAAGGGGAAAGGATGAAAACTTAAAGGATTTAAAAAATCTAATATCTCCTTTTATTTTAAGAAGAGTTAAGGAAGAGGTTTTGGAGGAACTTCCTGATAAAATAGAAAAAGAATATTATATTTCAATGAGTCCAAAACAGAAGCAAATTTATAACTCCTATATGAAGGAAGTCAAGCAAAAGCTTAAAGAAGATAAGGATAATAAGATTGTTATATTCTCATATCTAACAAATTTAAGACAGTTATGTTTAGATCCATCCTTATTAATAGAAGAATATAAGGAAGAAAGTCCTAAAATTGAAGCTGTAATAGATTTAGTTAAAGAGCTAAAAGCTCAAAAGAGGAAAATGATTATATTTTCTCAATTTACAAAGGTTTTGGCTAAAATATCTAATAGATTATCAAGGGAAGACTATAATTACTTATATTTAGATGGAGCTGTCAGTGCTAAGGATAGATTAAGGCTGGTGGAGGAGTTTAATAATGGCCCTGTGGATGTTTTCTTAATTTCCTTAAAAGCAGGAGGAGTTGGACTTAATTTAACTTCAGCCAGTGTAGTAGTTCATTTTGATCCTTGGTGGAATCCAGCTGTAGAAGATCAGGCAACAGATAGGGCTCATAGGCTTGGACAAAAAAATGTAGTAGAGGTTATAAAGCTTATTTCTAAGTATACAATTGAAGAAAAAATTCTAGCCTTGCAAAATGAAAAGAGGGAATTAATAAATACTATAATAGAAGAAGATAATTTAAAGGGAGATATATTAAATAAGATAAGCAAGGAAGAACTTTTAGAACTATTCAATTAAAAGTTAGCAGTATAACTTCAGTTTGGAGTTAGGAGTGTGGAGTTTAGGTTCAGTTAGGAGTTAGGAGTTTGGAGTGTGGAGTTAGGAGTTAGGAGTTAGGAGTGTGGAGTTGGGAGTTTGTATTCAGTTTGGAGTTAGGAGTTTGGAGTGTGGAGTTAGGAGTTTGGAGTTGTATTAAGGTGGTGATAGGATGGATATTTATACTATAGGACATTCTAATTATTCTTTAGAAAGGCTTATAGATATGCTTAAATACTTTGATATTAATTGTGTTGTAGATATTAGAGGGACACCTTATTCTAAATATAATGTTCAATTTGATAAAGAATCAATTAGGTATTCCTTAACTAAAGCAGGTTTTACTTATATTTATATGGCAGAGGAGTTTGCTGCTAAAAGACCTAATAAGGAATCTTATAATAAGGAGGGGTTTTCAGACTTTGAAAGGGTAGTTCAGGAGGAAGCCTTTAAAAGAGGAGTGGAAAGGCTTAAAAATGGAATAAATAAAGGTTATAAAATTGTACTTTTAGGGGCAATGCAAGACCCAATAAGATGCCATAGAAGCATATTAGTAGGAAGAGAACTAAGTAAACTTGGTTTTAATATAAAGCATATATTAGATGATTATACAATTGAAAATCAAGAATATATAGATAACAGAGTTTTAGATAAATATTTTCCGGACAGAAATCAAATTACTATAGATGCCCTTCTTGGTAATGAAATGACAAATGAAGAAAGAATAAATGAGGCTTATAGGATGGCTAATAGGGAGATTGGAGTTAGGGTGGAAAACCTGGCAACTGAAAACTGAAACCTGACAACTCCTTTGTGATATTGTTACAGAATAACTGTAAATCCTTTAATATAATAACTACCGATGGATGAAAAATAATCAGGAATCGGAGGTCTTATATTAATGGGGAAATTATTAAAATTGTGGAAAAGGTATTCTTACATTGTATTATTTGCATTTCTTATCTTAAGTCTATTTGATTTAAGATTTGCATTGGCAGCAATTATTTGTATGTTGGGACCTATAGTTGTTTCTATTTTTAAGGGTAGGTTTTGGTGTGGAAACATATGTCCAAGGGGAAGTTTTTATGACAATGTATTATCTAAAATTAGCAAGAAGAAAAAGGTTCCTAAGTTTTTAAAATCTAATTTTTTTAGAGTTTTAGTAATAATTGTTATGATGTCTATATTTGCAGTGGGAATTTCTAAGAATTGGGGTAATCTCTATGGAATAGGCCTGGTATTTTATAGAATGATAGTTATAACAACTATAATTGGAATAGTCCTATCATTCTTTTATAACCATAGAGCTTGGTGCAATTTTTGTCCTATGGGAAGTATAGCTGCCTTTATATCAAAATTTAGAAAAAGCCAAAAAGTATTAAAAGTATCATCAAGCTGCATATCATGCAAGATATGCGAAAAGCAATGTCCATTAGGAATAGTACCCTATGAATACAAGGGAGACTTACTCAGCCACCCAGACTGCATTCAATGCGGAAAATGCCTTACAGTTTGTCCGAAGAAGGCTATAGGCTATAATAAGAATTAAAATTTAACATTTAACAATTAAAAATTAATTAAAAAGATGGTTTAGCAGCGCTAAGCCATCCTTCATTGTGCATTATGCATTTTGAATTGTAATATAGCTCGCAGAGCTATATTACATGCCAGTCTTCTACAACTTTCTCCTTAACCAAAGAATAATCTATATCTTTTACTGTATCCTTAGAAAGTCTCAAAGGTCTTATTTTAGAGTAGAATTCCGAAGAAAATGCATTTAATGCCTTATCAATGTTTTGAGTAGAAAAATCAAAAATATCTAGTGGTGTATAGAAGTCATCGCTATCTCTAAAAGAATTTAGTGCTTCTTCAGCTTTATAAGAGGCATCCAAGGCAGCTTCGTTCAGATCATTTATTAAGTCCTTATGGAATTTTGCAGGATAGGATAGTTTTAAAACTATTCTGTATTTATTATTTCTCGCTTTCTTACAAGGAACTCTTGCTGTTATTTCTTCACCATCAATTTCTCCTAAGTAATCAATTGTATAATCATCTTTTATCTCAGGTAAAGTAATAGAAGTTAAAACTCTAATATAAGTATTTTTTTCACCATTTTGGCTATATTCCTTTTTAAATTCAAATTTATCTTCTATGGAATTTCTATTATCGCTGCAATTTGTACAAGTGCTGCTATCTCTATAGCATATGAAGGAATCTATTTGCCTTAAATCAACTCCCCAGAAGCCCCATCTTCCACGGAACCATCTTAAACCAGAAACAGTTCTTCTGTCTACATTTAAAATATATGCCCAATAGCTTCTTCCTCTTCTTTCCCAAATATAAGTAAATTTAAATAAACAGAAACTAATTGATCCAGGACTAACTGCTAAAGTAGTAGGGCCTCCTGCAGGACCAGAACTTGAAGATAAGCTTTGAACTCCAGGATCGTTCTTTTTAGGTGTTATATTAGGTGGTGGACCTATGTTTAAGCCTGTACTTGGAGAAGTTCCACCCTGAGAAGGACCAGAGCCAGGACCACTGCCAGGGAAGCCTGGGAAAATTGGAAGGCCAGGAATATTACCAAATGGCGGCTGTTGTTGTCTTACATCAAAATCATCTGTTCTATAAGGTGAAAAATTATCAAAATTACTGAAATACATAAAAAACCCCTATTATCTTATTTCATATATATTATAAGTATTTCACTTTAGAAATGTTACTTTTTATTATTAGGCTTTTGGAAAAAAATGTTGACTTAAGCTGTTAATACTGTATATACTATAAATATACGGTAGATACAATAGGAGGTTAGAATGAAAATAATTATTAGTAATACTTCAAAGCTTCCAATATATGAGCAGATAGTTAATGGAATTAAAGAAGAAATAATATCTGGTAACCTAAAGCCTAATGAAAAACTTCCATCAATTAGAGCCTTAGCTAGAGATTTAAATATAAGTGTAATAACAACAAAAAGAGCTTATGAGGAATTAGAAAGAGAGGGCTTTATTGAAACAGTTGGAGGAAAGGGCTGCTATGTTTCATATTTTAATAAGGAACTTATTTATGAAGAAAGACTTAAAGAAATAGAAAAAAAGTTGGAAGAAATTTTAGAATTATCAAGGGGATTAAAGCTTAGCAAAGAGGATATTTTTAATATGATAAATTTGCTTTATGAGGGGGAGTAGTATGATTAAGCTAGAGAATTTATATAAAAATATTGGGGATTTCAAAATCGAAGATATATCTTTTGAATTAGATAAAGGTTACATTATGGCTTTGATTGGGCCAAATGGATCAGGAAAAACTACACTAATAAAAATGCTTCTTGGATTAATTAAGGCTGACAAAGGTGAAATAAAGTTATTTGATAAGAATATTTCTGAAGATGAAATATATGTAAAAGATAATATAGGCTTTGTATTTGATAGTTTAAATTTTTATCCTAATTTAAGGGTTAAGGATTTAAAAAAAATTGTGGGGGAAGCCTATTCAAGGTTTAATTCAAAAGTTTTTGATGATTATATAAAAAAGTTTAATATTAACCCTAAGGCCTATATTGGCAATTTATCGAAGGGAGAAGCAATGAAAATAATGATGGCAAATGCTTTATCTCATGATGCAAAGCTTTTAATATTAGATGAGCCTACAGCAGGTTTAGATCCAATAGTTAGAAAAGAATTATTAAGTATTCTTCAGGAAGAAATAGTTTCTGGTGATAAAAGTGTAATAATATCAACTCATATAACTTCAGATATATATGATATAGCTGATTATGTAACCTTTATAAATAAGGGAAAGCTTGTTTTTTCAAAGGATATGGAAGAGATAAAGGATAAGTATAGAATTTTTAGAGCTAGTAGAGAAGAAATTGAAAGGAGCAATAAAAAATTTATATGGGTAAAGGAAAAGAAATATTATTGTGAAGCTTTGTTTATAGATGAAGCAGGAATTGAAGATGAAAAAACTTATATTCCAAGCTTAGAAGAGATTATATATTACTATGTAAAGGGGGAAGAGCAATGATTAAATTAATTAAAAAGGATGCAAGGCTTATTTTTAAGTCAATATCATATAAGTATTTGATTTTAGGCTTATTATTGATAGCATTATTTGTTAACGTTTTTTCATATATAATTCCAATGATTTTACCGATAGTATTAACTTATATAGTTGTAACTAATAGTTTTAATAATGACGCCTTAAATAAGAGCGAAGTTTTTATATTAAGTCTTCCTAATAAAAAAGAGGATATAGTATATTCTAAATACCTTTTAGTAATTATAAGCTTATTCTTATCATTAATATTAGATTATTTAATCTTTGATGTCTTTAAGATTATTGGGGTAAGAAAAATTGTCCTTCAAGATATACAGATAAATATAGTCGCTAGCTTACTAAGCATGTCTGCAATAATGCCGCTTATTTTTAAATTAGGTTATAGTAAATTGAGATTATTATATCCAGTTATAACTTTTTTTATAGGATATCTAGTATATAAAAACGATAGTATCACCAACTTAATTAATTATGGTAAAGAAAGCTTATTGATGCAAATTTCTCACAAGCTAGGAACTCTTTTATATAGAGTTTTTAGTTTTAATAATTATGATTTTACTAATATTTCAATAAATATTTATCTTATTATTACAGCTTTCCTTTCTGCTATTATTTTTATAATCTCTATGTATTTATCTTTAAGAGTTTATAAAAATAAAGATATTATTTAAGAAGGGAGCTATTAGGATGAATAAGAAATTTATTAAAATTAGTTTTGGAATTCTAACTTCTGTTTTTTTTATTGTTTTAGCTTTTAAAGTTATTTTAAAGGATAAAGTTTTATTAGTACAATCAACAGATTATCTATTTGAAAATGCTAGGCCTACAATAGAATATAAAGACTTTGAAGAAAAAGAAGACTTATATAAAATTATAATTAGTATAAAAAATAATACTGAATATTATACTTCTATTAATGAAATATTCTTGCAATTTGAATGTAAAATGCCTAATAGTTCACTATATTTTAGAGGTTACGATTTGGAAGAAAGAAAATTTTTTGAAAATTATAGTGGAAAAAGTGATGAGGACTTTAGTCCTTATTTAGCTCCATATGAAGAAAGAAAATATGCTTTTGAAATATCAAAGGGATTAACTTTTGATGAGGATGTTTTTGATACAAATAAAATGAATATATCTTATAATATTAATTACTATAAATATAGATTTTCTTCTAATACCCTTTTTGGAGGAGTTATGAGTCATGGAGGGGGAGAACATATAGATAATCAAAATAAACCCTTTATAATAGAATAAGTATAAAAAAAACCTGTTTCACCTTAATTAAGGGGAAACAGGCTTTTTTGCTTTACTTACTATTTTTCTTTCCGTAAATATCTTCGTAAAACTCTTGTTCATAATTTATATTCTTAACTATTTCTTTAGACTTTTCTTCCCTGCACTTCTTATTTAACATACAAGCAATTCCGTTCATAATAATCCTCCTTATTAATATTTTTATATAAAATAACTATTTATTTTTCTATTAATGTATTTTATAAAAACTTATGTTTATTTCTATATACTAATATTATATCACAATAAATGATAATTGATACTAATTGATAAAAGTTATTAATTTAACTTACTTGTTAAATTGTTGATTATAATTACAGACACTTTTTCAATGATTAAAAATATATTAATGTAATAAATCTCACAACAATAGGAATATATTTTATTAAAGGGGGGGAGTAAATGAACTTTGAAGAATTTATCAAAAGCGATAGAGAAAGTAGAAATAAGGAAAAATTTGAAGGAACATTTTTAGATTATTTAGAAAAAGTAAAGGAGAACCCTGATATAGCAAAACTTTCACATAAAAGAATCTATGATTTGATTATAAGTAAAGGTGTTGAAATACTAAGGCCGGAGGAAAATTCAAGAATCAGAAGAATACATGGTAATGAAATAATAAAGAAATATGGTTTTTTTAAAGATGATTTTTTTGGAATAGATAAAGTTTTAATGAAGATAGTAAATTATTTATATTCAGCTTCTATGAAGGGAGAAGAAGCTAGGCAGGTATTATATTTAGTTGGACCAGTTGGAGCTGGAAAGTCCTCTATAGTTGAAGCATTAAAAAAAGCCTTAGTTGAATCTGAGCCTATGTATGCTCTTAAGGGATGTCCTATGCATGAAGAACCACTGCATTTAGTACCAAGACATTTAAGATCTAAATTTGAGGAAATTTTAGGAGTAGAAATTGAAGGAGATCTATGTCCAATTTGCCGATATAGACTGTTAAATGAATATAATGGAGAATATGAGAGATTTCCAGTTGAAACTAAGGAGTTTTCTATAAGATCGAGAAGAGGAATTGGCGTTGTTCCTCCAGTAGATCCAAATAATCAAGATACTTCAATTTTAACAGGCTCAATAGACATATCTAAAATGGACTTATATCCAGAAGATGATCCAAGAATTTTCTCCTTAAATGGGGCTTTTAATGTAGGAAATAGAGGCTTAGTTGAATTTATAGAAGTATTTAAGAATGATGTAGAATATCTTCATACTATAATTACTGCTACTCAAGAAAAATCAATACCTTCTCCAGGTAAAGGGGCTATGCTTTACTTTGATGGACTTATAATAGCTCACTCTAATGAAGCAGAATGGAATAAGTTTAAATCAGATCATACCAATGAAGCTATATTAGATAGAATTGTAAAAATTGAAGTTCCTTACTGCTTAGAACTTGATGAAGAAGTCAAGATTTATAAAAAGATATTAAATAAGAGTAAATTTAAAGCTCATATAGCTCCTCACACTATGGAAGTTGCAGCTATGTTTGCTATACTATCTAGAATTTCTCCTTCAAATAAAGTGGATCCAATTAAGAAGCTTAGAATATATAATGGTGAGGAAATAGTTGAAAAAGGAACAACAAAGAGAATTGATATTAATGAGTTAAGAGAAGAAGCTGGCAGCTATGAAGGAATGAAGGGAATAAGCACAAGATTTATAATAAAAGCTATTGATAATGCAATTACAACTTCAGAATATAACTGCCTAAATCCTCTTAATATGTTAGAAAGTCTTACAAAATCAGTTAAAGAAATGGATACATCTGTTGAAGAGAAAAAGAAATATCTAGAGTTAATTCAAGATACTATACGTAAGGAATATAATAAAATCTTAGAAAAAGAAATTTTAAAGGCCTTTATTCACTCTTATAAAGAACAAGCAGATAGTTTGTTTAATAATTATATAGATAATGCAGAAGCCTATATTAATAAGAGTAAAGTAAAAGATCCTACTACTGGTGAAGAATTAAATCCTGATGAAGATTTTATGAGAAGTATAGAAGAGCAAATAGGAATTTCTGAAAACTCTGCAAAGGGCTTTAGGGCAGATGTTACATCCTATATGTTTTATCTTATTAGAAATGGGGAAAAGATTGAATACACTTCCTATGAGCCTTTAAAAGAAGCAGTAGAAAAGAAATTATTGTCTTCTGTTAAGGATCTTTCGAGGATAATAACAAAGGCTAGAGTAAGAAGTAAAGAGCAAAATGATAAATATCATGCTATGCTTCAAGAAATGCAGAATAAAGGATATTGTCCGCATTGCTGCGAAATAATCTTGAAATATGCTGCAAACAACCTTTGGAAGGATTGATAGTATGGCGATTTTTAGAGATAGTTTAGATAATAATATTCAGCATGATAGATCTATTGCTGATAGAAGGCGCCATAGACAGCTTGTTGAAAAATCAATTAAAGAAAATTTAAGTGAAATTTTATCTGAAGAAAGTATAATTGCTGAAAGTAAGAATAAAAAATTTAAGATTCCTATTAGGGGAATTAAAGAATATCAATTTATTTATGGAAAAAACAATAAGGGAGTAGCTATTGGTTCTGGAGAGGAAAAGAAGGGGGATAAACTTTCTGATACTAAGCAAAGTGGTAATAAAAAGGGAAGCAGCAGTGCTGGTACAGCTAAGGGAGATGACATATATGAAACTGAAATTACTTTAGAAGAGCTTATGGAATATATTACAGAAGATTTAGAACTCCCTAACCTTGATAAAAAAAAGTACTCAGATATATTAACAGAAAGTACAGGTAAGAAAAGAGGATATCAAAGATATGGAATAAGACCAAGGCTTGCTAAGAAAAAAACTGTAATATCTAAGATTGCTAGAAAGCAAGGGAAAAAAAGAGCCTTGAAAGAAGCAGGATTAGAGGTTGAAATTGAGAGATTTCCTTTTAAAGAAGAAGACCTTAGATATTATAAAGTTAAGAAAAAGCCAAGGAAAGATAGTAATGCTGTAATGATCTTTATTATGGATGTTTCAGGTTCTATGGATAGTAGCAAAAAATATTTAGCAAGATCCTTATTCTACATCTTATCTAGATTTATAAGAAAAAAATATAATAATGTTGCTTTTGAATTTATATCTCATACTACCATAGCAAAGGTAGTAAATGAATACGAGTTTTTCCATAAGTCTGAATCTGGTGGAACTTATATTTCAAGTGGTTTAAATGCTGCTTTAGACTTAATAGGGGAGAAGTATCCAAAGGAAAAATGGAATATTTATACTATCTATGGAAGTGATGGAGATAACTGGAGTGAAGATAATGAAAGAGCTATTAAGGCCCTAAAGGAACTTTGTAAAATAAGCAATATGTTTGGATATGCTGAGCTTTTACCTTCAACCTATTCTACTACCATGTATTATAGATTTACTAATGAAATTAAAGATAAAAATTTTATTCCAATATTGATAAAGGAAAAAAGGGATTTGTGGGAAGGCATAAAAATTATGTTATCTAAAGAATTAAAGGAGGAGTAGAGATGGACTATAATATTCATGAATTAATAAAATGGAATGAATTTATTGAAAATAAGGCAATAGAATTTGGTCTAGATTTCTACCCTCAAGAGTTTGAAATAATTGATTATAATGAAATGCTTGGTTATGAAGCCTATATTGGTATGCCTTCAAAATATCCTCATTGGAGTTATGGAAAGGCTTATGATAAAAATAAAACCCTTTATTCTTTAAATTTAACGGGACTTCCTTATGAAATGGTTATTAATTCAAACCCATGCTTAGCATATCTTATGAGAGAAAATACCCTGCTTATGCAGATATTGACTATGGCTCATGTTTATGGGCACAATGACTTTTTTAAAAACAATAGATTATTTGTAGAAGGAACAAAGGCAAAAGAAGTAATTTCAATGTTTAAGTTGGATGCAGATATTATAAGAAGTTATATAGATGATCCTGACATAGGATATGAAAAAGTTGAAAGAGTTATAGATGCTGCTCATTCTATAAGATATCAAATTCCAAGAGTAGCTGGACTTAAAGAAGAAGATTCAGCAGAAGATCTAATTGGATTTTTAATTAAGCATAGTGAATTAGAGGAATGGGAAAAAAATATATTAAGAATAGTAAAAAGAGAAACGGAATATTTTATTCCTCAAATAGAAACTAAGGTTATGAATGAAGGATGGGCAAGCTATTGGCATTACAATATTTTAAAGGAGCTTGACTTAGATACAGAATTATATTTGGAATTTATAAGGCGTCATAATGATGTTGTTGCACCAACAACAGGCTCTTTAAACCCTTATTATATAGGCTTCAAAATTTTTGAAGATATAGAAAGAAGATATGGAAGGGAAAAAATATTTGAAGTTAGAAAATTAGAGCGAGATAGTTCCTTTTATAGAAGATATTTAACCCAGGAATTATGTCAAGAATTGAATTTGTTTAAATATGGGAAAAAGAACTTTGAATATGTAGTGGAAGAAGTAGCTGATGAAAATGGCTGGCAGGCTATTAGAGATGAACTTTCAAATACCTGCGGAGTGGCAGCTATTCCATTAATAAAAATAGTAGAATATAATAAAGGAAGTTATGAATTAAAATTGGAACATGTTTTTGATGGAAGAGAACTGGAGCTTTCCTATGCTAAAGAAACTATGAAATATATCCAAGGACTTTTCGAAGGGAAAATAAGTCTTATAACGAAAACTAAAGAAAATAGAGAAGTTGAAATTATATGTGATGAAAATAAAAATATAGTTATTAATTAACTTGAGGCTGCTATAAAAAGAAGATTGAAAACAATCTTCTTTTTTTATTTTACTTTCTAGCTCTTAATTGAAAGTATTTGCACTTTTTTATAAATTACGCATAAATTAGTATAGATAAATTACGAATTAGACTAGTAAAATCAATTATATAAAGGAGAAGGATATGTATATTTCAATACCTGAAAAATTTTTTGTGCCAATTGTATTTGTTAATGATTTCTTTGAGGATTCTAATTTAACTAACATAGAAGAAAAAGAGGAAAGGGAAGAAAAATGGTATTCAAGGTCTAGTCTTAGAAGTGATCTTGAAGAAGATGTAAAATATTTTGAAATTGCACCACAAGTAGAAAATATTCATGAAGAAATTATAAATGTAGAAGATATGGGATTGCAGTATTATTTAGTTAAGTATGTAGATTCTTTAATAGCTATTATCAGAGAATTAGAAGAAGAAGGCTGTACTATTTCTCAAATTGATTATGTAGCAGCTATTAACTCTAACTTAAGAAAGGTTAAAGAGATATATGAAGAATATAGTAATTTAATAGCAAGTGCAGACAGGGAAATTAGCGATTCTGAATTAGAGGATATAGTTCAATATTTCACAAGTAAATTAAGAAGAGCATATTCATCAAGCTTAGAGTTTATATCTTGCCCTAGAGAAGGATATGAAAGAATGGAAAGGCTAATTGATGAGGTAATAGCTGGAATTGGCAATGAAATAAAGGAAAATATTAAAGCTTATAATTTAGACTTTATGGATAGAAAGGCTGGCAAGGTATATTCAAAGAAAAATGACAATATATATAAATAACTATATTTAATCCTAATGGGGTGATGCCTTGAAATATAAGCATTTAATTAAAGAAAATTATAATGAGGTTAATAATTTAAATAATTTACTAACAGGTATGGTAAATTCATATAGGTTATTAATTGGAGGGGCAAATGAACTAAATAACACTTCGGAAGCCAAAAAGTCAAAGGTAAAAGAAGCTATAGATAGGGCAAATGCCCTTGGAAAAGTTATTGATGAAGTGATAAGTGCTTTAGGTGAATGTAGTAATTCATATATAGAATACTGTAAAATTAGGAAGCAATTTATTGAGAAAAATACTAGTGAGCAAATAATATTAACAGAAATTAATGAAGAGCTTAACCTTACTAACAGAGAAGGTAATAATGATTAGTGATTTTCAGCAGCTTGAAAACTTATATTATATTTTTATACAATAGAAAGACATGTCCCAAAATAAATTTGAAGACATGTCTTTTTATTGTAAATTATTTTTATCTATATTTCTAGATTATAACTTTAATAGCTATGGACTACTAAAGTTTTTTGAATTTAAATTTAGAGACCATTAGGTAGGATCCAATAAAAATAAGAATCGTTGGTATCCATTCAGAAATATTTTTATTTACAGTGCATAATACAAATAATGCCATAAAGCACCCTACAATAGTAATAGGAACGCCAGTATAAACTCCATCAAAGTTGGATATATTATATTTAGCCAATCTATAAGCACCACAAATAGGCAATAGTAGTAAGCATGTAAAACCGATAATGCCTAAAGGACCTAAATCAGAAAAATTATAGATAATAAACATAAGTATCGATGGAGCAACACCAAAGGAAACTAAGTCAGCTAAGGAGTCTAACTCTTTACCTATTTCACTAGTTACATTCAATTTTCTAGCTATTCTTCCATCGTATCTGTCAATAATTCCTGCGAATAATATAAATAAACAAGAAAAAATATAATTCCTATCAAAAGTATAAATAAGAGACATTATACCACAGGATAAATTTGTAAAAGTAAAAATATTAGGAATAAAACTTTTTTTCATAAAATCACTCCTGCTTTTAATTATTAAGAGTAAAATTCTTAATAACATATTATCAAATTAATATTATAACATATAATTTATAAAAAAATAATGTAATAAAAAAATAATTTAAGCAAAATTCATAATTAATTGATTTATTGTTAATTTGATTTATTTGGTAAATATGGTATTATACTATTATATATCAATTTATGTATCGAAAAGATCAATCATTAACAATTTTAGAAAATTAGGAGGAAAAAAGTGAAAAAGGTAAAGTTTATATATAATCCTTATGCTGGAGAGACTACTATTCTAGATAATTTAGATCTAGTAATAAAGCTTCATCAGGAAGCTGGATATACTATTGTACCCTTTAGGATAGGTAGTGGAATTGATGTTATAGAAGCCTTTAAAGATTTTAAGGAAGTAAATTATAGTTATATATTAATAGCAGGTGGAGATGGAACTATAGACAATGTTGTTAATGCTATGGCAAAGGAAGGAGTTTCAGTTCCAATAGGAATTTTACCAGTAGGAACAGCAAATGATTTTGGTAAATTTTTGGGAATACCTTCTAATATAGAGGCAGCCTGCAGGCAGATATTATCTTCAGAAGTTACTGCTGTTGATTTAGGCTGCATAAATGAGAAGTATTTTGTTAATGTAGCAAGTACAGGATTATTTACAGATGTATCACAAAAGACAGATATTAATTTGAAGAATACAATAGGTAAGCTTGCTTATTATTTAAAGGGATTAGAGGAGCTTCCTAACTTTAGAAAACTTTATATTAAAATAAATTCTAAAGAGATGAATTATGAAGGATACATGTATTTTATGCTCGTATTTAATGGTCAGACAGCTGGTAATTTTAAATTAGCAACAAAGGCAGATGCTACTGATGGAATGCTGGATGTAATTATTTTTAAGGCAGTTAATATAATGGAATTAATTCCTCTATTCGTAAAAGTTTTAAGGGGAGAACATTTAGAATCAGAAAATGTAATTTATTTCAAGACAGATGAACTTCATATTGAATGTGAAGAAGGAATTTTAACTGATATTGATGGAGAAAAGGGACCAGATTTTCCATTAACTATTAAATGTAAAAAAAGAGCTTTAAAAGTTTTAGGTATGAAAGAAAAAGAAGAATAAATAGAAAAGTGTATTAATAAATATAACTAAGAACAAGTTTAGATTGGGAGTAGTCGTTGTTAGAATTTAGTTATTTATGCTTTTTGTTATTTTTATTAATTTTTGTTATTTATATAGGAAAAAATAATTTAACTTTATCACCTAAAAAAATAAAAATATATATCAACATATTATTGCTGCCATTAATTCTTAAGTATTGCGCCTTGTTAATTAGTTTTTTTACAGAAAAGCAGCAGTTTATGTATTATTTGAAGTATTTTCATTATGTAAATTATTTTAGTATTCCTTTAGCTATTATTGTTTCATTATATATTTATTTAAGAAATGAAAAAATAAAGTTTAGCCATATGTATATATTTGTTGCAATATTTGCTGCTCTTTATTTATTTATAATAAGCAACTATTTTTTTAACATAAAGGTTGATTCATCCTTTGGTTATATAATACTTATTACTGACAGCATAGTACCTAATTTAATATATTTAATACTTATTGCATCAGCCTTTATTTATACTTTGATTAATTATGATAAACCTTATAGTAATAAGACAGGCATTAGATTTTTGCTAATGGCATTAATAATATATTTAGTTGAATATATTTTAAATTTAGGTGGAATAATTTTATATCCTTATCCGATAATAAGTGAAGGATTAATACTTTTTATTTTGTTTAGAGCAATCTATACATTTAGTTAATGTTTTAATATGCCCTGCCAATGGCAGGGCATATTTTTTCTTGAAAAATGTTGCCTTTTAACAGCACTTTAATATAATATATTAGTGAAGAGAACTGATAAATATTTATAAATTCAAGGGGTGAAATTAAAATGGAGGGTGTCCCTCAGCTGGATAAGTTAAAATTGAATAAATTTTAGGGGATGCAGCCTTATTATAATTTAACCTTGGAAAAATAGTCTGCTCCCCTAAAAGAAGGAGGAGTAGATATGAAGAAACTATCAGTATTCCTATATACTACTATTTTAGGAAATAAAATGTACGATGAGTTCGATGAAGTATTAGGAGAACTTAAGGACATTTATGTAACTACTGATGAAGGTTATCCAAGAGTAATTGGATATAAAGTAAAAAGAGATGGCTCAACTTTTCACTATGAATTCCGCAGCATAAACTTTTATCAACAGGATAATAAGGTAAAGATAGTTACAAGGGGTAGTAAGGAAATATTACCTAGAACATATTCTTATCTTTTATCAGAACACCTGCTTGATAAAAAAATAGTTGATATTAATGGAAAAAGAGTAGTAAGAGTTGATGATTTAAGAATTGCAGAAATTGCAGGAGAGTATAGGGTAATAGCAGTGGAAACCGGTCCTCAGGCAAGATTTAGAAGATTAAATTGTGAAAGACTAGGTAAATTTATATATAAGCTTTTAAGAAAAGAATATGATGATAGAGTTTTAATGTGGGATGATGTTGAATCTTTAGAAATGGTTAATAAAAATAACCTTCAAATATCAGTACCTTATAAAAAGCTATCAACTCTTCACCCAGCAGATTTAGCAGATATTTTAGAAAACCTAGATACAATTTCAAGAAGGCAGATCTTTGAATCTTTAGATGAAGACTTAGCTGCAGATACCTTGGAACAAATTGAACCTGAATATAAGGGAACAATTATTAAGGAACTCAGTGAAGCAAAGGCAGCTGAACTTCTTGAAAATATGCCGAATGACGAAATTGCAGACGTACTGGATGAGTTAAATGATGATGAAAGAGAAAAGATACTTGTTAACTTAGAGAAGGAAGATGCAGAGGAAGTTAAAGAACTTTTGAGCTATAAAGAAGAAACTGTTGGTAGTATAATGAGTACAGACTATATTTCATTTAACTTAGATATAACAGTTGGAGAGATAATTGATATTCTAAGAGAGTTAGAAGATGTAGAAGATGATGAATTATATAGAATATATATAACTGATGAAGAAGAAAGAGTTTTAGGTGCAATAAATCCAGGAGATTTAATTTTAAATAAGGATGATGTAAAAGTTAAAGATATAATGGAAGAAAATATTGATACCATAAGGTACGATGTTGATATTAAAGAGGCAATTGAAAAAATTGCTAAATATGATTTATTGTCAATACCAGTTGTCGATGAAGAAAATAAGCTGATAGGAACAGTAAACAGCGTTGATTTAATAGATGAGGTATTGTACCCTATGTGGAAGAAAAAGATGAGATAGGAAAATTTAACTTCATCTCTATATTTAAAGGGATGAAGTTTTTTAGTATCTTCTGTAAAAATTCATAAGGAGGAAGTTATGATATATAATGGAGCTTTAGAGTTAATAGGAAACACACCTATACTTAAATTGAATAATTTAGTAGAAGAGGATTCTGCAGAAGTTTATGTTAAATTAGAAAAGTTTAATCCTGGTGGAAGTGTTAAAGATAGAGCTGCTTTAGGTATGATAGAAAGAGCTGAAAAGGAAGGTTTATTAAAAGCTGGCTCAACAATAGTGGAACCAACAAGCGGAAATATGGGAATTGCCCTTGCTATGATTGGAAAGTTAAAAGGATATAAAGTTGTAATAGTTATGCCAGACAGCATGAGTAAGGAAAGACGTGATTTAATTAAGGCTTATGGGGCAGAATTAATATTGACGGATGGTGCTCAAGGAATGAATGGCTCAATAAAAATGGCTAATGAGCTTGCTAAAAAAGATGGTTATTTCATGCCGCAGCAATTTGAAAATTTAGCTAATCCAGAAAAGCATTTTGAAACAACAGCTGAGGAAATATATTCAGAGTTACAGGATATAGATGCTTTTATTGCTGGAGTTGGAACTGGAGGAACGGTTACTGGGGTAGGGAGAAAGCTCAAGGAAAAAATAAAAGGTCTTAAAGTTATTGCAGTTGAGCCGGAAAATTCTCCAGTCTTAAGTGGTGGCAGGGCAGGAGCTCATAAAATTCAAGGTTTAGGTTCAGGTTTTATACCAGAGATATTTGATGCTAAGGTTGTAGATGAGGTTAGAACAGTATCGGATGAAGATGCCTTAAGGCTTACAAAAATATTTGCAGAAAAAGAAGGAATATTAGTTGGAATTTCTTCTGGTGCTGCTATTTATATGGCTTTAAAAGTAGCAAAAGAATTAGGAAAAGGAAAAAAAGTTTTGGTCATTGCACCTGATGGTGGAGAAAAATATATATCCATGGGAATTTTTCATTAAAATAATGTATTAGGGGGAATGATATGTTTAAAAATTTAATGTATGATTTAAACAGAATACTTGAGGTAGACCCAGCAGCAAGAAATAAACTTGAAGTATTTTTATTATATCCATCTGTTCATGCTCTTATAGCTTATAGAATTGCTCATTTTTTACATGAGCATAAATGTTTCTTTTTAGCAAGATTAATATCACAGTTAGCAAGATTTTTTACAGGTATAGAAATTCATCCAGGGGCTAAAATAGGAAGAGGTCTATTTATAGATCACGGTATGGGGGTTGTAATTGGAGAAACCTCTGAAATTGGAAATAATGTAACAATATATCATGGAGTAACTCTTGGAGGAACTGGAAAGGAAAAGGGAAAAAGGCATCCAACTGTGGAGGATGACGTAATTATTGGAGCCGGAGCTAAAATTCTTGGGCCAATAATTTTAAGAAAGGGTTCAAAGGTTGGAGCAAATACCGTTGTATTAAAGGAAGTTCCTGAAAATGGAACAGTTGTTGGATGTGCGGGAAGAAATATAGTTAGAAGCAAAAGTGAAATAATCGAAGTAATTGATGAAAATGGAAAAGTTAAAACAATATATAACAATATGTCTATATAGAGGTTAATATGATAAAAGAAGATATAATAAAATTTTGTAATTCACTAGGTCTTGATACTTTGGGCTTTATAAAGTGTAGGAAATTTATTGAATTAAAGGACTTCTTACTAGAAAGAAAAGCTAAAGGACTTCAAAATGAATTTGAAGAAGATGACATTGAAAAAAGAATAAATCCATTTCTGTATATGGAGGAGGGAAAGACTATTATTTCTATAGCTTTCCCTTATCTTCATGATGTGGAATATTATGATAATGGTTTTTCTGTATATACAAGAGGAATGGATTATCATAAGGTAGTTAAAAGTTACTTAAGTAAAATATGTGAATATATAGAAAGTCTCGGTGGGAAAGCAGCAGCCTTTGTTGACAATAATTTTTTGCCTGAAAGATATATTGCATATTTAGCTGGAGTTGGATTTATAGGAAAGAATAATTTAATAATTACTAAAAAGTATGGCTCCTTTGTGTTTTTAGGAGAAATAATTACTGATTTAGAAATCGAAAGTGATGAAAAAAGGAGTTTTAAGGATATTGAAAGATTTGAAGAGTGCGGTGAATGTACAAATTGCTATAAAAAATGTCCTAGCAAAGCAATTAATCCTTATAGAAAAAATAGTAATATATGTCTTTCCTATCTTACTCAAAAAAAGGAACTTGAAGATAAGCATATAAAGTTATTGGATGGAAGGGTATTTGGATGTGACAGCTGTCAAAAGCCTTGTCCTTATAATGAGAATATAAGCTATTCTCCTATAAAAGAATTCTATCCTTATGATTTTATGAATAAGGATAATACTGAAGAATTAGCAGCTATAGGCAACAGCGGCTTTAAGGAAAGTTTTTTAAAGACTTCCTGTGGCTGGAGAGGTAAAAATGTCTTGAAAAGGAATGCTATAATAAGATTAAGCAGAGATAAAGACATAAGTAATATAAAGACAGACTCACCGTATTTAAATGAGTATATAAATAGACTTTTAAAAGATAATGAAATATAATTGTTACATATAGGAAATTTATAAAGGGGGATATGTATGTTATCACCAACATTTGTTAAAGTAGTAAATATGTTTCCAGAATCATTAATATTAAAAATCACAGAAATTATTGTAAATAGATATTTAAAAAAATACGCTAACATAAAAGTTGAAGGTTTTGAAAACATAGATAAGGCAAAGGGAACAAAAATATTTATATGTAACCATTTAAGTAATTCAGATGGATTAGTATTAAATAAACTTTTAAGAGAAAAATATGACCCAACCTTTGTAGCAGGAGTAAAACTAAGCAATGATCCTATAACAAATCTTGGAGTGAAGATGGTAAAGACCATCAATATTAAACCAAATTCAGCAGATAAAGAAGCTATTACCAAGATTGTTAAGCTGGTAAAAGGGGGAGAAAACTTAGTTATCTTCCCAGAAGGAACTAGAAGCAGAACTGGGGCAATGATTGAAGGAAAGAAGGGAATTCTTCTAATAGCAAGGCTTACAAAGGCAGAGATAATTCCTATGGGAATGACAGGAACAGAAAAACTACTTCCTATAGCTAAAGATGGCGATATGGGAGGAGAAAAATTTAATTATGCAGATGTAAACATAAAAATTGGTGAGCCTATCTCATTACCTGCAAAGAATAAGGATGAAGATAAGCATGAATATGATGAAAGATGCATGAATTATATTATGAAGTCAATTGCTAATTTGCTTCCAGAAGAATATAGAGGAGTTTATAGATAAGGTGATTTTATGAAGAAAAGAACTAAAGAAATATTAGAAATTCTAAAAGAAGAATATCCGGATGCTAAATGTGAACTTAACCATGAATCTCCTTTTCAATTACTAGTGGCAACAATACTTTCAGCTCAAACAACAGATAAGAAGGTAAATGAAGTAACAGAAACTTTATTTAAGGAATATCCTGACTTAGATGCCTTTTTAACCTTATCTGTAGAAGAGCTTGAAAGTAAAATAAAGCAAATAGGTCTTTATAGAAATAAGGCAAAAAATATTATTATGATGTGTAAGCAGTTAAAGGAGAAGTTTAATGGAGAAGTTCCAAGAACAATGGAAGAAATAACTTCTTTAGCTGGAGCAGGAAGGAAGACAGCTAATGTTGTTTTATCTAATGCTTTTGGTGTTCCATCTATTGCAGTTGATACCCATGTATTTAGAGTTTCCAATAGATTAGGTCTTGCAAATTCAGATAATGTTTTAGAAACAGAAATGCAGCTTCAAAAAGAACTTCCAAAGGATGAATGGTCCCTAACTCATCATTTACTTATTTTTCATGGGAGATACTGCTGCATAGCAAGAAAACCAAAGTGTTCACAATGTAGACTTACACAATATTGTAAATATTATAAAG
>ENA-OWOZ01000192-OWOZ01000192.1-bioreactor-metagenome-genome-assembly--contig:-NODE-192-length-86898-cov-6.120501_pt1 | contig 86898 bp, 83 predicted proteins | sample MGYA00238140_ERZ651804 | MGnify/ENA primary metagenome ERZ651804 (study PRJEB26910, sample SAMN07631232) | bioreactor metagenome | isolation source: Switchgrass digestor | place: USA: Dartmouth...
TAAATGTCTATTTGCCTTCGCCGTGACTCTGTAGCACTCAGAATAAAAGAATTTATCCATATATGAACATGTATCCATAATATGGTTTGTTAAGTTGTCGACATTGCCTGTGGTCGCCCGCATAATGCATTAATTATGAACTGTCAACGAAACAAACAGTCATATACAACCGGTTTATTACATAAGTAACAATAGGAGGTGGGATAAAATGCGAAAAAACCTTTCTATTGTTACACTTATGATAATCACATTGTATACCGGATATTTAGCCATTGGTTCGGTTCCTGCTTCCATGCCTACTTATCTGAATTCTCCAGCGGATGATGTGGTTATGAAGCAGGATTTATTGTGTCTCATGATGGCCTATCCTGAATATGTAGAAGGAATAGAAAAAGATACCACCGGTAAGGTATATGTGATTATGAAATCAGGTAAACGTATATTATATGATGACGGGAAAGTCAAAAATACGGCAGAAAAAGAAGCAAATCCGGATTTACAGGATATGATGGAACAGATGTACCCTTTGAAACCCATAAAAACACTGATGGAAAAAGATTTTAATCCAGGAAGAATAAGGGTATATCCTTTTTTGAAAGAAGTATACGGTTCTTCCATGAAGCAAGTACAGGAAAACCTGAAAACTCTAAAAATAGGACATAAAAATTATTCTTTTAATTCCAACAACCATGCTGCGGATGCACTGAATTCCGTTATGAAAGAACTTGTTCCTTTGGCGCAAAGTAATAACCGTATATATGCCAATGTGTTTCCCGTCAACGGGACCTTTAATTATCGTGTAATTGCAGGTACCAATCGCTTAAGCCCGCATGCCTTCGGCATTGCCATTGATCTTGCAAGGGACGAAAGAGATTATTGGAAATGGGCTTCGAGAGAAAAAGGAGAGGCAAGACTAAAAGAATATCCCTATGAAATTGTTGAGATATTTGAAAAGTATGGATTTATTTGGGGCGGAAAATGGGGTTGTTTTGATATTTTGCATTTTGAGTATCGGCCGGAGTTAATATACAAGGCACGTTATTTCAGTAAAGGAAAGGTCGAGGGAGAGCCATGGTATGCCGGAGTAGATACACAAGATGAATTGGTAAAAAAGTGTATTCATCTTATAGAAGAGGCATTAAAACCGTAAATAAAGCATTCTGGTTATATTTTTAATTTAATTGATAAATATTATGGAAAAACATTGCGAAAAAGCTTAGAGCCTGTTAACGTAGTGGAAGGATAGCCACATCACAACCAAACATTTTTGTTTACTTTAACAATTTAGTGTGATAATATAAAAGTACAAACTATTTATCATTAAGAGCGGTGGTAAGAATGAATTCTAAAATAAGAAGTTCTGATGTGGATTGTCTTTTTCAAGCCATTTTATCCTTACAGAATATAGAAGAATGCTATCAATTTTTTGAAGATTTATGTACCATATCTGAAATTAAGGCAATGGCACAGCGTTTTGAAGTTGCAAGAATGCTAAATCAGCAGTATGTATATAACGATATTGTTGCTAAAACCGGAGCAAGTACGGCTACCATAAGCAGGGTAAATCGGTGTTTGCATTATGGTGCCGATGGGTACAAACTGGTTCTTGAACGATTGGAAAAACAAAAAGAACAATAATCAAACGAGATGATATGGAGGATTTTATGTCTGCAGGTTGTTATTCGGATTTTGCTTATATTTATGATCAATTAACGGAAGATATGCAGTACGATAAATGGGTGGAATATATTAACAAAATTTTTGATAAATTTGGAATAAAACCTAAACTGATTCTGGAATTAGCTTGCGGAACGGGAAATATTTGCATAAGGATGGCACAGCAAGGCTATGAAATGATTGCTTCCGATTATTCGGAAGATATGTTAAATGTTGCACTTTCTAAGGCAAGTGCGTTAGGATTGGATATCTTGTTTTTGCATCAGGACATGAGAGAATTTGAATTATATGGTACGGTGGATGCCATTATATGTTTGGTTGACAGTATCAATTATATTACCGAACCGGCGGATTTGAAAAAAATATTTAAACTTGTTCGTAATTACCTTAATCCCGGTGGTTTGTTTATATTCGATATGAATACCGAATATAAACTAAGTACCATATTAGGTAATAATATTTTTGCAATAGATGAGAATGATATTTTTTATATTTGGAATAATAATTATGATGAAAAAAATAAAATATGTGATTTCTATTTGACTTTTTTCGTTAAAGAAGGAGACGATAAATATAGGAGAATTGATGAGATCCATCAAGAGAGGGCCTACGGCATACAAGAACTGCAAGAATATATTGAAAATGCAGGATTAAAGTGTCTGGGGATTTATGACCAATTTACCTTTTTAAATCCTACGGACCATAGCGAACGTGTTTTCTTTGTTATTCAACGAAGTTGTTGACAATAATGAACGAATATGATAAACTATAAGCTGTAGCTGTAGGAAATTTCTGGCTACGTTTATAAAGTTTTAGGAGGTAAAATTTAATGCAAAAAGGAAAAGTAAAATGGTTTAATCCGGAGAAAGGCTATGGTTTCATTGAGAGTGAGACAGGAAATGACGTATTTGTTCATTACTCAGCCATAGCAATGGATGGCTACAAGACTCTTGAAGAGGGAACAGAAGTGCAGTTTGAAGTAGTGGAAGGTGCAAAAGGACCTCAAGCTTCTAATGTAACCAGAGTTTGATGAGCTTTAGGAGTCAAGAGGATTCATATATCTTTCAGGTAGTCAAAAGTTCCCCTGCGGTTGCAGGGGATTTTTAATTTTGTTGTGAAACATTTTTAATGACGGGAGGCAAGTACATGAGTACCATTTATATTATTGGACATCAAAATCCTGACAGTGATTCCATATGTGCTTGCATTGGATATGCTGAATTGAAGAAAAAACTGGGCGTAACAAATTGTATTCCATGCCGAATCGGACCGATTAATGCGGAGACGGAATATATATTAAATTATTTTAAGACGGAGCCACCGATTCTTATTGATAATGTAAAGCCTCAAGTTTCCGATATGGAATATTATCCTGTTGAAAAAATATCGGAGGATACTACTATAAAACGTGCGTGGGAGATTATTAAGGAAAAAGGACAGACTTTATTACCCATTAGCGATGAGGATGGCACCTTTAAAGGAATTGTATCGGTCAGTGATATTACTCAAACTTATATATCACTTATGGATAATGATTTTTTGGAGAAATACGATGTTCCTTTAAAATCCGTTATTGATGTATTGGAAGCACGTGTATTATGTGGGGATGAGTTTATTCACGACAAAGTGGGCAAGCTCTTTATATATAATAATATCACATGGAATGACGTTCCTCATATAAAACCTAACGATATTATTATCGTTGCGGGAAGTATTAGTAATGTCATTGAAAGTATGGAATATCAGGCAAGAAATATATTTATCGTGGGCAGCCTTGCCGATAAAAATGAGGAAATGCTTTCGCAGTATGCTTCCATAAAAAATAAGGTACTTATTAAAATTGATTATGATATGCTTTCAGTGGTACGATTGATCAGCCAATGTATCCCCGTCGGTAAAATTATGAAAACGCAGCGCATTACTTTTTTTTATGAAAATGAATATATTGATGAGATAAAAGATATTATGTTGGAATCACGGCATAGGTATTTTCCGGTGGTTGACCGCAATAGAAAAATTTTAGGAATGATCTCCAGAAAACAATTGCTCACTTATGAAAAGAAAAAAGTCATACTCATGGATCACAATGAAATCAGCCAAACCGTGAAAGGAATAGAGCAGGCCGAAATTTTGGAAATCATTGATCATCACCGAGTGGGAGATATACAGACCGGGAATCCTATATATGTAAGAAACAATCCTGTGGGAAGTACTTCCACCATTATTGCCAATATGTACTTTGAACATGATATGAAGCCTGACAGGAATATTGCCGGAATTCTTTGTGCCGCTATTATTTCCGATACACTTCTTTTTAAGTCTCCCACTTGTACGGAAATGGATATAAAAACTGCCAATATTCTTGCGGAAATTGCAGAACTGGATATAGAGAGCTTTGGATACAGTATGTTAAAAGCAGGAGCTTCCATTGCTAAAAAATCTCCTGAAGAAATTCTTATGAATGATATTAAGGACTATAATTTGGGAAAATATAAGTTAAGCATATCACAAATCAATATTATGGATATCGGTGAATTAGAGGGGAAGAAGGAAAAGCTAAGAGAAATCATGCGTGAAAAGTCTGAAAAGGAAAACTATCATGCGGTTATATTAATTGTTACCGATTTATTAAAACAAGGCTCGGAGCTTATTATCGAAGGAGAGGAAGCAGAGAAAATCAGAGCGGTGTTTGGGATTCATAATGGCCAATCCGCATTTTTAGAAGGTGTGGTTTCCAGAAAAAAACAGATTATTCCTCATTTGACGATGCATATTTAGCGTGATTGAAATTTCCTCTTGAAAAAGTAGCAAAATTACAGTATAGTATTATATATCTATCAGGTAACGTATACAGGGATATTTCTGTATTTTATAAAGTGCTATAAACATAATCATTTTATTCAATTTGAAAGATTGTTTATCGTAACTTTCAAAATGATATTTAGTTTATATTTTGGGGAGGCAAACAATGTATAGAATTGTGAGGAAAGAAGTGCTGAATCCACAGGTAAAACTGTTAGAAGTCAGTGCTCCGTTAGTTGCCAGAAAAGCAAAACCGGGGCAATTTGTTATCTTGAGAGTTTATGAAGGCGGAGAAAGAATTCCGTTGACAATTGCAGATTATGACCGAAACAAGGGGACCGTTACCATCATCTTTCAGGAAGTGGGTAAAACCACAAAACTTCTCGGTACCCTTAATGAAGGGGACAACGTTCTTGATTTTGTAGGGCCTCTGGGTGTCGCCTCACATCTTGAAGGTATCCAAAAAGCGGTTGTGATCGGAGGCGGATTAGGAACGGCTATTGCGTATCCTCAGGCGAAAGAGCTGCATCATATGGGGGCCAAAGTGGACGCCGTTATAGGGTTTAGAAATAAGGATTTGATTATTTTGGAAGAGGAATTGAAGGTGGTAAGTGACAGACTTTTTGTTACTACGGATGACGGTTCCAATGGCAATAAGGGTTTTGTAACCGATGTTTTAGAAAAACTTATTAATGAAGGCAATCAATATGATGTAGCTATTGCCATCGGTCCTCTGGTAATGATGAAAGCCGTCTCTGAGTTGACCAAAAAGTATGGAATAAAAACCATTGTCAGTATGAATCCCGTGATGATAGACGGAACGGGAATGTGCGGCGGTTGCCGTGTTACTGTGGGCGGAGAAATAAAATTTGCTTGTGTGGACGGACCGGATTTTGACGGACATTTGGTAGACTTTGACGAAGCGATTCGAAGGCAGTCCATGTACAAGGAACATGAAAAAATTGCCTGTCAAGAATATGAATGCAAATTAGGGGGTGCTTTCCATGCCTAATATGTCTTTGAAAAAAGTAGCCATCCCCGAACAAGAACCTCATGTAAGGAATAAGAATTTTCTTGAGGTAGCGTTAGGTTATACCGAAGAAATGGCCAAAGAGGAAGCACAAAGATGTTTAAATTGTAAGCATCGGCCGTGTGTAAGCGGATGTCCTGTGAATGTTAAGATTCCCGAATTTATTCAACTTGTTGCAGAAGGTGATTTTGAAGGAGCCTACCAAAAGATTAAGGAAACCAATTCGCTTCCGGCGGTTTGCGGGAGAGTTTGTCCACAGGAAAATCAGTGCGAAAAATATTGTGTAAGGGCCAAAAAAGGTGAACCGGTTGGAATAGGCAGGTTGGAACGTTTTGTAGCTGATTGGCATATGCAAAACGTGAGGGAGAAGATAGAAAAGCCAACGTCAAATGGGATAAAGGTGGCTGTGATCGGTGCCGGACCCGCGGGGCTTACTTGTGCGGGTGATCTTGCCAAATTGGGATATGAGGTTACCATATTTGAAGCATTTCATACGCCGGGCGGTGTATTGATGTATGGAATTCCGGAATTCCGTTTGCCCAAGGAAATTGTGAAAAAAGAGATTGATTTGTTAAAAGAAATGGGAGTAGATATACGGACCAACATGGTTATCGGAAAGGTTTACTCCATCGATGAACTGATGGCAGAAGGTTATAAAGCCGTTTTTATAGGCACGGGAGCCGGCTTGCCCAGCTTTATGGGAATTCCCGGAGAGAATTTAAACGGGGTATATTCCGCCAACGAATTTCTTACCAGAATTAATTTAATGAAGGCATATCAGTTTCCTGAATGCGATACGCCGGTATGGGTAGGCAGAAGGGTAGCCGTAATAGGCGGCGGGAATGTTGCCATGGATGCGGCAAGATCTGCCAAAAGGCTTGGAGCTGAAGATGTATATATTATTTACAGACGTTCGGAAGCGGAAATGCCTGCTCGATTAGAAGAAATTCATCATGCCAAAGAAGAAGGAATACAATTTAAGCTGCTTACTAATCCTATAGCCATATTGGGAAATGACAACGGTTGGGTCAGAGCCATAGAATGTGTAGAGATGGAATTGGGAGAGCCTGATGAATCCGGAAGAAGAAGACCGGTAGCCAAGAAAGGTTCAGAACATGAAATTGAGGTGGAAACAGTCATAGTAGCAATCGGCCAATCACCGAATCCGCTGATTAAGTCGACTACCGAAGGACTGAAAACCCATAGCTGGGGCGGTATTATTGTAGACGAAGCAACCGGCGCCACCAGTAAGGAAGGCGTCTATGCCGGCGGTGATGCCGTTACCGGTGCTGCTACCGTAATATTGGCAATGGGAGCAGGAAAAGCGGCGGCAAAATCCATTCATGAATATTTGCAAAAAAAGCATGGAAAGTAGCAATGACATTCATTGATTCAATATAGTGATGATAAAACGTTGTAGGAGGCTGGCGCACAAGACATAATATTTGTTTATCCTACGGGCGATTCTTGAATCGCCCCTACATTGGATACGGATTCATATATGGATAAATCGTTATTTTTGTAGGGGCGACCTGTGGTCGCCCGACAGAGTCACGACAAAGGCAAATAAAATAAACATTTAGGCAAAAATACCACGGACGGTATTTTTAGCATCACTTGCAACATGGATGTTGCGTTGATGCGGCCTAAATGGATATTTGACAAGCCGATGAGTCTGTGCTCGAAGAATACAGATTTAGGAATATATGAACGGTATTTATGATATGGCAGCTTAAATTGACGACATTGCCTGTGGTCGCCCCTTGACATACTGACATACGACATAACTTTGACACATGACCACTTGACACAACTTCACAGTTAGTGTATTGTGAAATATAGATATTGTTAGTAAAATTACGGAGGTTGGCAATGGCGAAAGATAAAAAAGTACAGGAATACGGCAATGAGAGCATTTCCGCGTTGAAAGGCGCGGATCGAGTAAGATTGCGTCCCGGCGTTATTTTCGGCTCGGACGGTTTGGAAGGCTGCCAGCATTCCATATTTGAAATATTGTCCAATTCCATTGATGAAGCAAGAGAAGGATACGGAGATGTTATTGAGGTCACCAGATTTATGGATTATTCCATTATGGTTGCCGACAGGGGAAGAGGTATCCCGCTGGACTATAATCCCATAGAAGAGCGGTATAATTGGGAATTGGTATTCTGTGAACTTTATGCGGGCGGAAAATACAAAAACAATTCGGGAGAAAACTATGAATTCAGTTTGGGTTTAAATGGCCTGGGAAGCTGTGCCACACAGTATAGTTCCGAATATATGGATGTAGAAGTATACAGGGACGGATATAAATACAACCTGCATTTTGAAAAGGGAGAGAATATCGGTGGCTTGATAAAGGAAAAATGTGATTATGAACACACCGGTACCATTATAAAATGGAAACCTGATTTGGAGGTATTCACGGATATCAAGGTTCCTTTGGAATATTTTCAGAATACTTTAAAGAAACAGGCTGTTGTTAATGCAGGTATTACTTTTAGGCTGTTCAATGAAATTCCATCGGATCATCCCAATGAACCCAAGTTTGAAACGTATGAATACTATTATGAAAACGGAATTATAGATTATATTAAGGAAATGAATGCGGATAAAGGTTTTACGGAGATTCAGTTTTACGAAACCGAAAGAAGAGGAAGAGATCGTGAGGATAAGCCGGAATATAAGGTAAAACTGCAAGTAGCATTTTGTTTTAACAATGAGATTAATGTCTTGGAATATTACCATAACTCCAGCTTTCTGGAATACGGCGGTTCGCCGGATAAGGCCGTTAAAAATGCTTTTACTTCGGTGATAGACCGTTATATCCGGGAGAACAATAAATATAATAAAAATGAAAGTAAGATTACGTTTACGGATATTCAAGACAGCCTTATATTGGTAAGCAATTCCTTTTCAACCGTTACCAGCTATGAAAACCAGACCAAGAAGGCCATTACCAATAAATTTATTCAGGAAGCCATGACGGATTTTTTAAAGGAACGGCTTGAAGTTTACTTTATTGAAAATAAAGCGGAAGCGGAAAAAATAGCAGAACAGGTTTTGGTGAATAAAAGAAGCAGGGAGTCGGCAGAAAAGGCAAGAATTAATATTAAGAAAAAGTTAAGCGGTGGCATGGACATTGCCAATAAAGTACAAAAGTTTGTGGACTGCCGTACAAAGGATGTGAACCGGAGAGAACTGTACATTGTTGAAGGGGATTCGGCTTTAGGTGCGTGTAAAATGGCGCGTGATGCTGAATTCCAGGCCATTATGCCGGTTAGGGGAAAAATCCTTAATTGCTTAAAAGCCGATTATGATAAAATATTTAAGAATGAAATTATTATTGATTTGCTGAAAGTCCTTGGATGTGGTGTTGAAATAAAGTCTAAGCACAATAAGGATTTACATTCCTTCGACCTTGAAAATTTAAGATGGAGCAAAATTATTATTTGTACCGATGCGGATGTGGACGGCTTTCAGATAAGAACGCTGATTTTGACCATGTTGTATCGGTTGACGCCGACTCTTATCCAGGAAGGCAAGGTATATATTGCAGAATCTCCTCTGTTTGAAATTAATACCAAGAACAAGACGTATTTTGCATATTCTGAAAAGGAAAAGGCAGAAATCCTGTCAAAGTTAAAAGACGAGAAATATACCATTCAACGTTCCAAAGGCCTGGGAGAAAATGAGCCGGAAATGATGTCGCTGACCACTATGAATCCTGATACAAGAAGGCTTATTAAGATACTTCCTTCGGATATGGAAAAAACCGAAGCAATGTTTGACCTTCTTCTAGGGGATAATCTACAAGGAAGAAAAGATTTTATTACGGAAAAAGGCCATTTGTATTTGGATATGCTGGATGTTAGTTAATTTTATTTATTTGTGTAGGGACGCCATACATGGCGTCCGTTTATATACCGATTACGGGGCTGTCGCACAGGAGAGCAGGTTTCCATGCCTGCCCGTTTTTTGTGCGACAGTCCCTCCAACGTATTTAATGTGTTTAAGCCAATTTACGATTTGAGTCTTTCGGATCTTCATATTTTTCAAAATATCTGGTGATTATTTCATCTACTTCGGCAACAACCTCACGCCAATTTACGATGAACCTTGAACCGTTTGGTATAGTGTATCCTTCTTGAATTGCATAACAAGCGATTGCGTATAATTTGTTTTTGTTTAAATTTCGATAGAGGCTGTATTTGCTTGAAGTTGTTCCTTCAATTAAGGCTATCATTTCACCTATACTAACCATCACAACTTCCCCTTTGTTTACAATATTTTTTAATAATTTCCATTTTTCTTTATTATAATACTCATTTTGAGTATTGTCAATAAGAAATTTGTAAAATTTATACTAATTTTACTCTTTTCTCGAAATTCGATAGACTAATATTTGACATTAGTTGATATTTTAGTATATAATATTCAATGAACTTTAAAAACCGTCCGGTATTTGTGAGGTGATAAAAATAATGGAAGCCACGTTAGGACAAAGACTGAAGATATTGATTAAAGAAAAGGGAATCGAGCAGAGAAAGGCCGCGGCTGATTTAGGATTGAAAACCTCTACGTTTTCCGGTTACGTTTTGGATAAAAGAGAGCCGACCATTTCCTGTTTAAAAAAGATGGCTGCTTATTTTAATACAAGTATTGATTATTTAGTTGGATACAGTGATGTGCGCGACCCTTATTTGTCTCATTTGTCTTCCGCGCAGAAGGCGTTTATAACCGATCCGGAAAATACGGTATATATTGATTTAGCAAGGGATATAAAGGAAAAGACAAGAGAAAATCGAGAGATAATAAAAAGAATTAAATAAAACAAAAAAATGGGGAGACATTCCCCCCTTAAGCTGTTTTTAAAAATATTTTTTTATATTTACCGTGCAAGAATTACTTTAAGCACTTTGGCATTTTAGGTTGATACAAGTTCAACCAAGATGCAGGTTTTACTCCACCATAGAGCACAATTGTCATTAAAACCATAGATATTACTGGATAGAATTTACGAATTTGATAAGATAGTTTCTTCATAAGAATTCCTCCTTTGTGTAAGTATTTTATATTTAAGATACCGTACATAAATATTGTACAGTATCATAATACTTATTTTATTTCATATAATTCTTGTGTGATATCTTCTATGGTATTACTAACTTCATTTAACTTCCATGTAACATTAGTGTATTCATTATTGTTTATATATGTTTTTATGTTATCTACCAAATTATATAATGAACTAGAAACATCTTTTTGTTTTTTGACTATGCGATTTACCGAAAGGTATATTCCCCATATTAATGATGAGATGTTTATTATTGGAGTTAAGACAATTCCGACTACTACAACAATTTTTGTTAATAGTGGTGTTTTGTGTAACAATTGATGATTGATAATGGCATTATTTATGATTAATAAGAAAGATAAATTTAGTATAATGGAGGTAAAAGTTATAGTGGTTATTAAGGGACTTGATGTAATTTGTTTTAAAATGTTGCCTTTTAATGTTGTACGTTTTTTGACAATAGTGAATAGCAATATTGAGTATTGAATAATTCTTATTGGTATAGATACGAAAAAATTCATCAATATATTATTATTGACTTCTTTTATAGATAATCCTATATTATATAAGACAAAAGGTAAATACATCATTTCAGAAATACAAAGAATAATAAAACCTAATAAAAAACATAAAACTGCTTTTAACATCCATTTGAAAGCTTTTGGTTCATGTAAAATTTCATTGGTAATAGCAAGTAGTGAGAAGTAAACAATAAAGGGTATAATATTGCTTATTAAATTATTTATATTATAGTATCTAAAGATATTCACTATTAGAGCTGTTACAATTGTCGGTATGAGCACTCTCGAATAATCCCAAGGATTAATCAATTTTTTACATTCCTCTTCGCACCAATAATCAAATTCTCCCATTAAAATCAATGTAAACATGGTAAGAAACAACTCTTCAGGGATAGAAACAAAAATAGTGTTTAATATGATTTTTTGTATTATATTCCATTGTGCTAATATTATATCGGCCATGGAAAGAGCCCCCTGGAATTATACGCATTCTACATTATTCGACAAAATTCAACATTTTATTTACATTATTGTAATATTTTTCTATCTGACTGTTATTATATTACAAATCTTGATATTTGTAAATAGTTTTTTTAAAAATTTTTCATTTTCCATCGATTAAACTAAATGTTTTGCATCCAATAGGCGTAACCGAGAACAATTCCAAGATAATGGCAAAGCTCATGCACAGTATCACCATTTTATAATTGAAATAAAGTAAAAGTGCAGACAGGATTCCCCATACAAAAAGATAGGTCAGAGACAAGGTTTTGTACATTTTGATTTTTTCCGGCTCAGTGATGGGCTTATTGGGCGTATCTTTGGGTGCGTATTTTAATAGAATAAAACATCCTATGATGAAAATCATGGCAATCAGGACAGCTATCATATGAATGCTCCAAAACTCATGAGTATGTTTTGCAATCAATGCCGAGGCTATAAACAATCCCATGGAGGCAAATAAGCATCTTCCGTAGGTAGTCATATGGTATCCGCCGGCAAACACGCGTAGAGAAGCAAAAGTGAACGTAACCACTATGGTAGGTATTAGGACACGGAAAACGGATGCGGCGGAAAGCAAAAAGAATCCTTTTACCAACGCACCGATGATAATATAGAATCCATAGTAGTATACCGCTCTTTTTTGGTGATTTTCATTCAATCCGGCGGCTAATTGCTTTGCACATGCATAAGACCACTTTTGCACAAAACGCATTCTTTCACTCTCCTTAAATACTGGCCACAAAACTTTTGTAAGTATGTGTATAATATGTAATATAATTAATATTCGCCAAAGCATATAAAAATCCTTTTTTATCCAGTAAAAAATTAAGGGAAAAAGCAACCGTTGAACTTTTTACATAAAATATTATATAATTTAGAGAGAAACGTTCATGAATTACTTGATGGAAAGGAAATTAACATATGACGAAGGGTCTGATAGAACAACCGATTACCGATACACTGGAAAAAAATTATATGCCTTATGCGATGAGTGTTATCGTTTCAAGAGCTATTCCTGAGATTGACGGGTTCAAACCGTCTCATAGGAAATTGCTGTATACCATGTATAAAATGGGGCTTCTTACCGGAAATCGAACAAAATCGGCAAATGTGGTAGGACAGACCATGAAGCTTAACCCTCATGGCGATATGGCCATCTATGAAACCTTGGTACGGCTTACCAGGGGAAATGACGCCCTACTTCATCCTTTTGTGGACTCCAAGGGAAATTTCGGCAAGCAGTATTCACGGGATATGGCGTTTGCCGCTCCCAGATATACGGAAGTCAAGTTAGATAAAATCTGTCATGAGATTTTTAAAGATATTGACAAAAACACGGTGGATTTTGTGGATAATTATGATGGCACCATGAAAGAGCCTGCACTGTTGCCTACGACGTTTCCCAATATTCTCGTAAATCCCAATCAAGGGATTGCCGTCGGCATGGCCAGCAGTATTTGCAGTTTTAACTTGGAAGAAGTATGTGAAACAACCATAGCGTTTTTGAAAGATGAAAATGTAGATGTTGTCAGCACTTTAAAAGCGCCTGATTTTTCTACGGGAGGCCAGTTAATCTATAATGAAAAAAGTATAAGAGAAATATATGCTACAGGAAGAGGAAGCGTAAAATTAAGAGCCAAGTACAGGTATGACCCAAAAAACAACTGTATAGAAATTTATGAAATCCCTTATTCCACTACCATAGAAGCAATTATTGATAAAATCGTTGAGCTTGTAAAACAAAATAGAATAAGGGAAATCAGTGATATAAGAGATGAGACCGATTTAAGCGGATTGAAGATTGTATTGGATTTAAAGAAAAACACCGATCCGGATAAGTTAATGAATAAACTTTTTAAATTAACGCCTTTGCAGGATTCTTTTGCCTGTAATTTTAATGTCTTGATTAACGGGAAACCGATGGTTTTAGGGGTAAAGGGCATTTTACGCGAATGGACATTGTTCAGAATCAATTGTATCAAGAGGCAGATTGCTTTTGATATTGAAAAGAAATCCGACAAGCTGCATTTACTTAAGGGCTTAAAAAAGATTCTACTGGATATTGATAAAGCCATTAAGATTATCAGGGAAACCGAACAGGAGGCAGAAGTTGTTCCCAATTTAATGAAAGGTTTTGATATTGATCAGGTTCAGGCAGAATTTATAGCAGAAATCAAATTGAGGAATTTAAATAAGGAATATATTTTAAAACGTACCGATGAAATTGATAGCCTTGAGAAGGAAATTGAAGATTTGCAAAAGACGGTTAAGGATGAATCCCGTATTAAGAGAATCATTATGAAGGAACTTAAAGAGGTTGCGAAAAAATACGGCAGACCAAGACGTACCGAGATTATCGGGGAGGAAGCCATAGAAGAGGTTACAGAAGAGAATTTTATAGAAGATTATAATTTGAAGATTTTTCTAACCAAGCAAAATTATTTAAAGAAAATATCGCTGGTTTCATTAAGAGGAAGCTCGGAACAAAAATTAAAAGAGGAAGATATCATTATACAAGAAATCGAGGCAAGTAATAAATCCGATTTGCTGTTGTTCAGTAATAAATATACCGTTTATAAGCTGAAAATACATGAGATTAATGATTGTAAGGCCAGCAGTTTGGGAGAATATTTGCCCAATTTGTTGGAAATGGAGCCTGATGAAAAGATTATTTACATTGTTGCAACGGATGACTATTCAGGATATATGTTGTTTGGTTTTGAAAATGGTAAAGTGGCCAAAATTGATTTTAACAGTTACGCCACAAAAACCAATCGCAAAAAGCTTACCAATGCTTATTCGGATTTGTCTAAGCTTGTCTACATAAAATGGATTAAAGAAGATGTTGATTTAGTGGCATTTAGCAGCATCAATAAAGTACTGGTGTTTAATACCGCCGGCATTAATCCTAAAACTACCCGGGATTCACAAGGAGTGCAGGTTTTAAAAGCCAAAAAGGGAAGCACAATGGTTCAAATAAAGGAAATGGATGAAGTTCGTTTCTCTGATGTGGATTATTACAGAACCAAAAATATACCTGCTACGGGTTGTTATTTAAAGCCGGAAGACCGTGTTGATGAGCAGCTTCGATTGTGGTAAATATTTTTAAAATTAAATGGGTAAATTGGACAGGCATTTTGTTACCTATATAAATGGAGGGGGTGATAAAATGCCTGTTATTTTAAATCCGTTTGACAGCAGCATCCAGCTTAAATTCAATGTAGGCGTGGATGACGAAGGAAATCCGATTCTTAAGACAAAAACCCTTAGCGGTATAAAAAACTCTGCATCCGATCAAGACTTAATGGATGTGGCGCAAGCTCTTGCCGGCCTGCAGCAGTATACTCTTGCAGCAGTTGTAAGGGTAAATGAAGGAGAGTTGCTAAACAGCTAATTTTGCGGGCGAACACTGTTCGCCCCTGCGTTGGGAACAATTTTTGTTTATGTTAACAATCTATGTTCAGGAGGTAATGCAATGGCGAGAACCCTTGAAATGACATTTAAAAACGAGGCGGATAAGAATTTCACCGTCTCTTTGGACGCACCCAGAGACAATTTAACAGGAGCGGAAGTAAAGGCAGTAATGGATATGATCATTTCAAGAAATATTTTTCGGACTTCCGGCGGAGATGTAGTGGGAGTTTACAAAGCAAGAATTATTAATAAAGAAATCGTAGAGTTAGAATTATAGTAACGTCAATTTGTCCCCTCTCATATAATAATGTGGGAGGGGTACTTTTTATGTTTAAATATTCTTTGCATTATCTTTCCAAATCCAATGCATTCGGAACACCGGATTACTGTACCATGTTTTCCAATGGTATTTATCAGGGATTTTTTACGGAATATCGATATTATATGGTCAATAGTATTATGAAAATATTTATGGTAAAAATGAACTTAAGTTCTAAGCCGGTTGTCTTCCATTATAGTGCCGGTGAACTTATGCTTCAACCAGGACAAAGCAAAGTGAGTTCCTATATCTGGAGAATCCCTTATGACTGTAAACCGGGATATTACTGTATTGAGGGTTATGATGATTCGGATGAATTAAGAAATAATAAATTTTACATACCGGTTACCATTCTTGGAGTATGAATCAGCAGGATATAAAAATGGTATATTCGGATGTCTTGACAATATTGCAAATAAAATGTAAAATTTACGTAAAATATAAATTTTTTTATTTTTTTGTTTAGACAGATTAAATATGTGGTATTCATAATCTTGGAATTCTATGCTGTTTTTTGTCGAAGCAATAGAATTTTTTTCATTAGGGAGAAGATATTTCAGAAAAAAATTTTTATCATGTACTTGCCACTCATATGAGTATCTGACAGCGTGCAAGTGCAGAGGGGGAGTACAGCTTGGAGGTAGGAGTTAATCTTAACAGCTTGGAGTATCTGCCTTACTTTATCACCAATAACGGCGAAGTCGAATCCATAGGATACGCCTTTATTAATCTCACGCAATACAGCAAAGAAGAATTGGTTGGGAAAAAAATATCGGAAGTTTTTAAAATGTTGAGGATCTATGTTTATGACAGTGTGGAAAGTGTAGAGAATATGGAAGAAAAAAGCGACGGTTATTTATTTACCAAAGCTCTCGAATGTCGACAAGTTATGATGATTCGAAAGCCGGGCCCAAACCATTCTTCCATGGTGTATATCTTCTTAGAAAAACCGGATTCACGTCTGGAGGATAAATTTCCGGTTATTCACCAAATGTATGAGAGTGGTATTTTCGGTATTGCAATTTTCAGTGTTCCGGGTTTAACGTTGCTGAAAGCCAATCAAACTTGGCTGGATTTGATGGATGAACCGTATAATAAGAAGGAAAACAGTTTGGGTAGGTATATCGGCGATATTGTAACCAATTGGAAAGGAAGCCGGCTGGAAAGCATATGGAACAATGTGCTTAAAACCGGTGAAGCATATTATGACCGTGAATATCAATTGGAATCCATAAAACACGGCAAGGTTTACAAGTCATTTAGCATTACTCCTATTTATGAGCATGGACAGTTAAGGTTTTTCGTTGAAATTTCTTCGGATATTACCGACGTCGTACTGGAAAGACAGCAAATGAAAGAACGGATTATTGCTGTTGAACAACAAAAAAATGAAATAGAGAAAGCGTTAAAAATGAAAGAAGAGTTTTTTTCTTTTATGTCGCATGAATTCAAAACACCTCTTACCATTATCAATACGGCAGTGCAGGCGTTGGAAAACATTTGCGGCAATGAATTGTCCAAGAAGGCAAAAGTATTTGTTAAAAAAATTCGTCAGAATTCGTTCAGGCAGCTTCGGTTAATTAACAATCTTCTGGATATCACCAGGTCAGATGCAGGTTTTATAAAAATCAACAAGAGAAATGCGGATATCGTTTCCATGACAAAAGTAATTACTGAATCCGTGGCATTATATGCCCGGCAGAAAGGCATTATTTTAAAATTTTCATCAGAACTGGATAAAAAAATTATTGCCATTGATGATGAAAAGTATGAGCGTATCCTTTTAAATCTTCTTTCCAATGCATTTAAGTTTACTCCTATTAATAAATCCGTCTCTGTACATATATTTTCAGATGAGCAAAACATATGTGTCCAAGTAAGAGATGAAGGAATTGGTATACCAAAGGAAAAACAGGATGTGATATTTGACCTGTTTGGACAGGTTAACAGCAGTTTGGTACGCAATACCGAGGGTACCGGGATAGGACTGAGCCTTGTTAAAATATTGGTGGAAGCAATGGGTGGCAGTATTGGTTTGGAAAGTGAAGAAGGAGTGGGTTCCGTTTTCAGTATTTTATTGCCGGATGTAGTAGCGGAGGAAAACGATGAACAGTTAATGATGGAAGGTGTCAATGATTATCGTTTAGTGAATGCTATTGACATTGAGTTTTCTGATATTTATTCAAGCTAATTTCATTGATATTAAATTGATAAACAGGGTAAAAATATACCGAGGGAAAATTGTCTCTCGGTATATTTTATTTTGGAGTGGAACGTATGATGGAAGTTAGACCTTTTACATTTATTATTTTCGGCGGTACGGGGGATCTGGCGGTCAGAAAACTGATTCCTGCATTATATAATTTATATTTTGAAAAGAGTCTTCATGTTCCTTTTTCCGTTATCGGAATATCAAGAAAACCAATGACTCATGAAGAGTATAGGGAGTTTTTTATAGAAGGTGTAAAAAAGCATTCAAGAAATGGCTATAGGGAAGAAGTATATAGAAAAATGGTATCTTCTTTTTATTATATTTCAGGTGACTTGCAAAAAGATGAAACGTATCATCGTTTGACGGATTTGCTGGACTCTATAGAAAGGGATAAAAAAAACCGGTTATATTATCTTGCCACAGCACCCCGGTTTTTCCCTATCGTGGTTGAAAATCTTACACGGCATCATTTAATTAAAAAAGGAACCGTTCATCCATGGCATAGGGTGATTATAGAAAAGCCGTTTGGTTCGGATTTGGCTACTGCAAGAATGTTAAATGACAGGTTGGAGAAATTGGTGGACGATACGCAAATGTTTCGAATTGACCATTATTTGGGCAAGGAAGCGGTTCAGAATTTTATGATATTGCGGTTTGCCAATGGAATTTTTGAGCCTTTGTGGAATAATAAGCATGTGGACCATATACAAATTACCGTGTCTGAAACCGTGGGTGTGGGCAAGCGAGGCAGGTATTATGAAAAGGCAGGGGCTGCAAAAGACATGCTTCAAAATCACATTATCCAACTCCTGGCTTTGATTGCGATGGAGCCTCCTGTTGATTTTGAGGCCTCTTCTATTGCCATGGAAAAGGTAAAAGTGATCAGGGCATTGCGATTATTTGATGATACATCTGTTGTACGAGGCCAATATAAGGGGTATACAGAGGAGAAAGATGTAAAAGCGGATTCTACAACGGAAACGTTTATTGCGGCAAAATTGGAAATTCATAATTGGCGTTGGGCAGGAGTACCTGTTTATATCAGGACAGGTAAACACCTAAAACAGAAGAAATCCGAGATTGTCATTCAATTTGCAAAAACTCCCTATAATTTATATAAACATAACATGCCACCGAATCGATTGGTTATTACCATTGAGCCTAATACAGGCTTTGATTTGCAGTTTAATGTAAAGGAACCTACAAGGGATTCCATAAAAATCCGACCGGTAAAAATGAATTTTTGTCATCAATGTGAATTTGGCAATAACACACCGGAAGCTTATGAAAGACTTCTCTTGGACGCTGCAATGGGTGATGCCACCTTATTTACCAGTTGGAAGGAAATAGAGTATTCTTGGATGCTGGTAGAAGATATTATTCGAAAATGGCAACATCAAAAACCGTACCTGTATGAGCAATACAGTTGGGGGCCTGAAGAGGCCGATGAACTTTTAAATAGGGAAGGAAGGGAATGGTACAATGACAGTGTACGACGTAACAATGCCAATCCATGCGGGAATGGCTGTATACAAGAATAAAGAAGAATTGAAACCTAAGATAGAGATGGTGCGTACTATAGACCAGGGAAGCAATGAATCAAGAATCATTTTGTATTCCCATTCGGGAACGCATGTGGATGCGCCTTATCATATGCTTAAGGACGGATATAAGCTGGAAGATATACCTGTAAAAAAGCTGTACGGCAAATGCAGGGTATTGGATATGACTTATGTAGAGGATTGTATAAAAGAAGAGGATTTAAGAAAATTTGTAGTGGAAAGAGGAGATTTTGTTTTTTTCAAAACCAAAAATTCATTGGAAGACGGATTTAACTTTGAGTTTGTATACCTTTCGGCGGAAGCAGCACAATATTTGGTTGACAAAGGTGTAGAGGTGGTAGGTTTGGATGCTCTAAGCATTGAGAGGAACAGCCCCGAGCATTTGACTCACCAAGTATTAATGAATCATGATGTGCTTATTGTAGAAGGGCTAAGATTAAAAGAAGTTCCGGAAGGAAAATATATGGCGGTTATTGCACCCCTTCCCATCGTAGGAGGTGACGGAAGCCCGGCAAGGGTGTTGTTAATTGAGAATGAAGAATGAAGAATGTAAAATCAGTATAGGGATGATTTACGAATCGCCCACTTGTATGATTTGAAGTAATAACATATTACATATTAATTTGCCATTGTGTAGGGGCGACCTGTGGTCGCCCGTGGATGTTGTTGAATATATACTAACATATTGTAGTGACACCATACATGATGTTCGAATTGATACATTTATATGCGGACACCATATATGGTGTTCGAATTTGTATACATTCATGGACAATTCTCTAACTTTAATATATAATAATAATCAATTAATAGAGCAATCATTTTCTATTCTAACTTAATATATGAAGGGATGTGCGTAATGTGCAAAGAAAAAACGCGCCTCTGTACGCTGTGCGAAAAATTACCGACTTAAGAGATATGGTGTCTCAAAGTGCAGAGATATATGGAGACAAAGCTGCATTTCTTGTAAAAAGGAATGGCAGCAGCGAATATCAGCCAATATCGTTTGTACAGTTTAAAAAAGATATAGAAGCTTTTGGGACGGCTTTAATCCATCTTGGTCTACAAGGAAAACGAATTGCCGTAATGGGTGAAAACCGGTATGAGTGGGCAGTTACTTATTTGGCGGTTGTAAACGGTGTGGGGGTTATTGTCCCGTTAGATAAAGAGCTTCCTGTATCGGAAATTGAAAACCTTATTCGCACGTCTAAGGCTGATGCCATTGTATATTCAGGCAAATACCATGAGGATATTATGAGTATCAATAGTATCTCGGAACAAATACAATATTATATTAACATGGATGAAATAAATGAAGAAGATAAAATGTTATCTTTTTGGAATTTGACAGAAAAAGGAAAACGACTTTTGGAACAAGGGGATAGAAGTTTTGAAAATACCAAAATTGATCCCGAAGAAATGCGGATCCTTCTTTTTACTTCCGGAACGACGGGGCTTGCCAAGGGTGTTATGCTTTCTCACAGAAATATATGTACCAATTTAATGTCTATGTGTACTATGTTATACGTTGGTGAAAAGGACACATTTCTTTCCGTGTTGCCGTTACACCATACTTATGAATGTACCTGCGGCTTTTTGGCACCTATTTACAGAGGTTGTACCATAGCATACTGTGAAGGATTAAGGCATATTGTAAAAAATCTTAAAGAAGCAAAGGCAACCATTATGCTGGGTGTTCCGTTGATTTTTGAATCCATGTATAAGAAGATATGGCAGCAGGCCAAAAAGAACGGTATGTTGGGAAAAATGAAAATGGCATTGGGATTGAACAGAGTTTTAAAAGTCTTCGGTATCGATGTTTCCAAAAAATTATTTGCCAAGATACATGAGAATTTAGGCGGCCATATGCGCGTATTAATCAGCGGGGCGGCAGCAATTGATCCGGCTGTGGCAAAAGGCTTTAGGGATTTTGGTATTTTATTGGTGCAAGGTTATGGGTTAACGGAATGTGCCCCCATTGTCGCTTTAAACAGAGATTGTTGGTATAAGGACGATGCGGCCGGACTGCCTTTGCCGGGGATGGAAGTGAAGATTGACCGGCCCAATGAAGAGGGAATCGGAGAGATTGTTTGCAAGGGCGGTAATGTGATGATGGGATATTATGAAAACGAATCCGCTACTGCCGCCGTAATGAAAGACGGTTGGTTCTATACCGGGGACTTGGGCTTTAAGGACAAAGACGGTTTTATTCATATTACCGGCCGTAAGAAGGATGTGATTGTTACAAAGAACGGAAAGAATATCTTTCCGGAAGAAGTGGAATCTTATCTAAATAGAAGTGCTTACATTTCTGAAAGCCTTGTTTGGGGGCGGTATGATGAAAATACCGGTGAAACTTATGTAAATGCTCAAATTAGACCTGACTTCGAAGCCATTGAGGAAGAATTCGGAAAAGATTATCCGGAAGAGGAAATTAAAAAATTGATTGGTAACGAAGTCAAAAAAGTGAATCATTCCATACCGTCCTATAAACGTATCACGGACTTTACCATAAGAAAAGAAGAGTTTATGAAAACCACAACCAAAAAAATCAAGCGGTATCTGGAAAAGCCTCAGGGGTGAGGCTTTTTTTTAGCGTTATGATACAGCAATATTTGCAATGTTTAAAGCAAAATAAACCTAGAATATAGATAAATATTAAGATATAATTAAGGCAGAATATATTGAACAGTTCATGTATGGGAGGAATATGCGATGGGTAAATTTATCTTGTCTGCTTTTGCAGATGAAATTGACATGGACTTAAAAGTTCAGATGGATGTGTTGGAAAAACATAATATAAGCTACATAGAAATGAGGGGTGTGAACGGTAAGGGGCTTGTTGAGTATTCCCTGGATGAAGTACGTGACATCAAAAGACAATTGGATGCCAGAGGGTTTAAATTATCTTCCGTAGGCTCGCCCATAGGTAAGATATTAATAACCGACGATTTTACCCCTCATCTTGAAAAGTTTAAACATACCATGGAGATTGCAAAGATTATGGAGTGCAAGTACATAAGAATGTTCAGCTTCTTTATTCCAAAAGGTGAGGATGCTGTCAAATATCGTGATGAAGTCATGAATCGGTGGAGTCAGTTTGTGGAACTTGCAAAAGGAAGCGGCATTACTCTTTTACATGAAAATGAAAAAGGAATATATGGCGATACTGCAGAAAGATGCCTTGACTTATTAAAGACCATGAACTGTGATTATGTAAAAGCGGTTTTTGACCCGGCCAATTTCGTACAATGCGATGAGGAAACTTACCCGAAAGCCTATAACTTATTAAAAGATTACATTGAATATATGCATATTAAGGATGCCAAATATTCCGATCATGCGGTAGTACCTGCAGGGCATGGTGACGGTAAGGTAAAAGAGATACTTACGGAGTTATATCATGCAGGTTATGAAGGGTTCCTTTCATTAGAGCCACATCTTGGGCATTTCCAAGGGTTTGCGGACTTAGAACCGGATGCCGATATTGATAATATGCCGGAAGGCGGAGCGAAGACATTTGCCGTAGCGGCAAAAGCATTAGTAAATATAATATCTGAAATAGAGAAAGAAAATAATTGATTGAATGATAAGAAGGAGGTAAAATTATATGGATAAGGTACGTATTGGTGTAGTAGGTATAGGAAACATGGGGACGGCTCATGTGAAACATCTTTCAGAAGGGAAAGTACCGAACGGAGTACTTACGGCTGTATGTGATATCAATCCGGATCGGTTAAAATGGGTCAAGGAGAATATAGGTGAACATATACTTACATTTGACAATGCAGAGGCGATGTTTGTGTCTAAAGAAGTAGATGCCGTTATGATTGCAACACCCCATTATGATCATCCGCCTCTTGCCATTAAGGCATTTGAGCATGGGCTGCATGTATTGATTGAAAAGCCAGCAGGGGTTTATACGAAACAAGTCCGTGAAATGAATGAAGTGGCCGAAAAAAGCGGTAAAGTATTTGGAATTATGTATAATCAAAGGACCAATCCCTTATATCAGAAGTTAAAGGATATTATTGATTCCGGCGAGTTGGGAGAGCTTAGAAGAACCAATTGGATTATTACCAATTGGTATCGCTCTCAAAGTTATTATGATTCCGGCGGCTGGAGAGCTACATGGGCAGGAGAAGGAGGAGGTACGCTGCTGAACCAAAATCCTCATCAGTTAGACCTTTGGCAATGGACATGCGGAATGCCGAAGCGTGTACGTGCTTTCTGTAGTTTTGGAAAGCGCCGTAATATTGAAGTGGAAGATGATGTTACGGCATATGTAGAATATGAAAACGGTGCAACAGGTGTTTATATTACTTCCGTGTCCGATACACCCGGAACCAACCGTTTTGAAATTACAGGAGACAGAGGCAAGATTGTTATTGAAGATGACAAGTTAACGTTTTGGAGACTTCGTGTTAGTGAAAGTCAATTTAATAAAGAGTATACAGGCGGTTTTGGAGAACCGGAATGCTGGAAGTGTGAAATACCGATTGTGGGAACTGCCACACAACATGTCGGAATTATGACCAATTGGGTGGAAGCCATTTTAAAAGGAGCCCCGCTGTTGGCACCAGGGGTTGAAGGGATAAAAGGCTTACAGATTTCCAATGCCATGTATTTGTCCACTTGGCTTGATGATTGGGTAGAAATACCTTTCGATGAAGATCTTTTCTATGAAAAGCTTCAGGAAAGGATTAAAAATTCGACGTATAAAAAAGTGGTCCGGGAAGCCAAGGTACTTGATGTAAGCGGAACACATTAAGAGTATATTGTTATTTGTAAAGGACGACATATATTATAACAATATTTGCGGGCGACCACAGGTCGCCCCTACGATGGAATGGGTACATATTCATATATGGATAAATCGTTATTGTAAGAGCTACAGAGTCACGGTGCAGGCAAATAGACATTTAGGCAAAAATACCACGGACGGTATTTTTAGCATCACCCGCAACATGGACGTTGCGTTGATGCGGCCTAAATGGATATTTGACAAGCCGATGAGTCTGTGCTCAAACAATACAGATTTAGGAATATATGAACCGTATCCATGATATTGCAACTTAAGTTGACGACATTGGACCACAGGTCGCCCCTGCGACGGGATGGATATAGATTCATATATGGATATTATGTGGTCGCACGTGAAATGGCGAATATTATCAACTTTATAAGGTGTCTTTATGTAATTTATAAAGAATATGAAGGTGGATTTTGTGAACAAATTAAATGCTGCAATTATCGGATGCGGTGCAATACATGACTTACATGCAGATGGCATTATCAACAGCGGAATAGGAAAAATCGCTGCAGTTGTTGATATTGATGAAGAAAAGGCGAAACAGGCTGCATTAAAATATGACTGTGAATATTATTTTGATTATCATGATGTATTAAAGAATGAAGATGTAGACGTTATCCATATATGCACTCCCCATTATTTACATGCACCGATGGCTATTGATGCAATGAATGCTCAAAAACACGTATTAGTTGAAAAGCCATTGGCATTAAATACCGAGCAGGCATATAAAATGATTGAAACGTCCGATAAGAATAATGTATATTTTGGTATTGCTTATCAAAACAGATATAATAATACATCCTTAAAGCTTCAGGAAGTTTTAAAGAGCGGTGTATTGGGCAAAATAAAAGGGTTAAAAGGAATTGTAACCTGGCACAGGACGGTACCCTATTATGAGGAAAGCGGCTGGAGAGGAAAGTATGAAACAGAAGGCGGCGGCGTCATGATCAATCAGGCCATTCATACTTTGGACCTTATGCAGTGGTTTGGCGGACAAGTGGAAGCAGTGAAAGGGCACATTGATACAAGAGTTTTAAATGGTATTATTGAAGTGGAAGATACGGCAGACGCTACCCTGTATTTTAAGAACGGCGCGGTAGGGATTTTTTATGCAACCAATTGCTACACTACCAATTCTCCTGTTGAAATAGAAGTTCATTGTGAAAATGGCACCTTATCCATTATGAATAATGAACTTATTTTAAGCCAGGACGGGAAAACCCAATGCTTAACCGCTGACCGGCACAACAGCCCGTATAAATCCTATTGGGGTGTCAGCCATGCAAAGTTGATATATCATTTTTATAATTCCATTGTTCAGCAATTGAAAAATGACTATATACACGGTAAAGAAGGGGTAGAAGCATTAAAAATTATTGAAGGCATTCATGCTTCATCCGTTACTGGAGAAAAAATATTTATACATTAGGAGGAGATATATTATGGCAAATACCGTTATAGGCGCACAGCTTTTTACGTTGAGAGAATTTACAAAAACACCTGAGGATATTGCAAATACCTTAAAAAGGGTAAAGAAAATCGGTTATGATGCCGTCCAGGTTTCCGGTATGGGCCCTATTGACCCACAGGAGCTAAAAGAAATTATTGACAGGGAAGAATTAACCATATGTGCTACACATATAGGGATGAATGAACTTCGCAATGACCTTGACGGAGTCATCAAAAAACATAAACTGTGGGGATGTAAGTACGTAGGATTAGGGTCCATGCCCGCTGAATACAGAACCGATAGAGAAGGGTATGTCAAATTTGCCAAAGAAATTTCGGAAATAGCAAAAAGACTGAAGGAAAGTGGTTTGCAGTTTATTTATCATAACCATAAGTTTGAGTTTGAGAAATTTGACGGTACATTGGGTCTGGATATTTTGTTAAGTGAAAGTGACCCTGAGTTTGTTGATTTTGAGATTGACACCTTCTGGGTTCAGGCAGGAGGCGGTGACCCTGCGGCATGGATTAGAAAAGCGAAAAACAGAATGAAAGTGGTTCATTTAAAAGACATGGCTATTAAGGAAGATAAGCAGATTATGGCTGAGGTAGGGGAAGGGAACCTCAATTGGCCTTCCATTTTGCAAGCGTGCAAGGATATTGGCGTTGAGTGGTATGTGATCGAGCAGGACATATGCCAGCGCGACCCGTTTGAAAGCTTGGCCATCAGTTTGAAAAACGTAAAGGCTATGGGATTAAAATAATTGATTTATGTCGGTTTATTTGGGACAACCATGGATTATTAGGGCTCGGCTTTGGTACAATTTAGTACAATGTTGTTTTTTTATGCTGACTTTTTTAGGATGCATTTAATTTCGTTGATAAATATTATAGAAAAAGCACCGCGATTGGAATAATAATATTTATCAGCTTAAAAAATATGCATCCTTTTTTTATGCTTTGGGTAACAATTCTTTTTTTTAGTGGTATAATAAAACATATTAGCTATTGATTCAGAAGACGGAATGGAGATTGAGGATGATAATTAAAAAGCAGGAAATAGATGTTGGACATATTAATGATGAATATGGGTTGGCAATAGGAGATGATAGGGCTGTCTATAAAAATGCCATATATCTTGATTTGGAGCATTTTATCTATAGGATACCGTTGTGTATAGGCGTTTTCGGTGCAAGCAGCTATAATCCTTCCAGTAATAAAATGGAAGTTGCACAATACATGATACAAAATAGGAAAGATGCCAAAGATATCTTGTATCTGGCAAAAGACTATTTTATAAAAAACAAGAAAAAATACATTATCACTTTTGCGGGGGAAAATGATTTTCTGGTGCTTAATTTTTTATTTAAAAAATATAAAATAAAATTTGACTTTCAACAATCTTTTGTATTGCTTGATTTACAAAAAATATACCGAAGATATTCGGGCAGTGTAATCGGATTGAAAGAATTGGAGAAGATTTTTCAAATAGACAGGCAAACTGAATTAATCAGCGGCGCAAATCTTGCCAGGACGTTCTCCAAATTATTGAAAGAACCGGGATATGGAGAAAGAATCAGTACGGAGAAGGTGGACAAAATACTAAAATATAATTTTGATGATGTAGTCAATTTGTTTCGTATTACTTCAACATGGAACAAATATGTGGAGGGGGAATTCTGTTTTTTGAACAAATGTTAGATATTTAAACTATTCTGTTGAAATCCTGTTCGATATTTAAAGATTTCTTTTCTTGTTATTGATTTGTAGAACGATTATTATATAATGTAAGTATAACATGCGGTATTCCGTTCATGCAGTCATTTCATCGGGAATCCATAATCCATGTTCGGAACATATACGCAGAAAAATTCCAATAACTGATATATGAAAAAAAAGGAGGAACTATTTGTGGCAGTGAAAGACAGAAACGATATCAATTCATATTTTGAATTTTGCGATGAGGAAAAGGAAATCCGTTTTAAACGGCATGACATGCCTTCACCGTGGATGAATTATTTGTCCAATGGTACTTTTCATACCATGATGTCACAAGCAGGAGGAGGTGTAGCGTTTTATAAGTCTCCCCAGATATGGCGGATTACCAGGTATCGATTTTTCCATTTGCCTACTGACAGGTCAGGTCCATATATATACATACGGGATGGGGAAAACGGAATTTATTGGTGTCCTACTTATGAGCCTGCACAAGAAAGGCCGGAGAAATGGAGTTCGGCACATGGCATGGGATACACTCGTTTTGAAGCGGAAAGGAATGGAATTCAAGCAAAGGTAACATATTTTGTAGGTCCGTTGGAAAATTCATTGATATGGAGATTAAAGATTAAAAATCGTTCAGATTGTAGCAAAAATATTTCCATATTTGCTTATGTGGAATTCGGCTTAATGGAGTTTATGCGTGAGCTACAATGGCAGTGCTATAATAAACATCAAGTTTCCGTGAAATATCTTGAGGATTGTGGGGCATTAATTTATAAATACGGTGTGGAAATGCAGCCAAAACCTGATGAAACACCTCTTGTATATTTTACTGCTGACAGAATTCCGGATGCTTATGACGGGGATAGGGATGAATTTATAGGCAGTTACCGTTCAGAGTCCAATCCTTATGCCATTGAGGTGGGTAATTGTACCAATTCCACTCTCATGGGCGGCGATCCGTGCGGTGCACTTCAGTTTAATCTTTCACTTCAGCCGGGCCAGGAGGAATCCATTAATATTTTTCTTGGCACAGGGATGACGGAAGATGATATACGGATGTCCGTTCAACATTCAAGAAGTGCGGATTTTGTTGATAAGTCGTTTGAACAATTAAAACAATATTGGAATAGATATCTTGATAAATTTGTATGCAGTGTTCCCGATCAGGATGCACAAAGGATGATTAATATATGGAATCCGTATCAGGCGGCGAGAAATTTTCAGTTTTCCAGAAATATATCGTTTTATGCTACAGGGACTTTCAGAGGGGTTGGTTTTAGGGATACATCCCAGGATGTATTGGCTACCGTTCCTTTTGATATAGCAGCTGCCAAAGACAAGGTACGCCTTTTGTTGGGGCAACAATATCAGGACGGGCATGTAAATCACTATTTCTTCCCGACAGAAGGTTGGGATCCGGTAACCACCGTACATTCCGATGACCATCTCTGGCCCATATTGACGGTTTGGAGTATTGTGATGGAGTCGGGAGATGTATCGTTTTTAAATGAGAGTATAAGTTATTATGACGGCGGCGAAGGGACCGTATATGAACATTTATGTCGTTCCGTTGAGTTTACACGGAATCACATAGGGCCTCATGGTTTTCCGCTTATGCTTCGATCCGACTGGAACGATATGTTGTACAAAGTGTGCCGTCAGGGCAAAGGTGAAAGCATATGGACGGCAATGCAACTGGGTACGGTGCTTACTAAACTTGCAGAGTTAGCAAGGTTACTTGGAAAAGATCAAGATGCGGAAGATTTTAATGAGTTATACCAGGAACAAAAGAAACTGGTGAATACTATAGGATGGGACGGTAAATGGTTCCGAAGAGCCGTCATGGATGACGGAAGATTTCTTGGTACCGATGCCATGGATCAGGCAAAGATATGGCTTAATACTCAAACATGGGCAATCATATCCGGGATGGCGGATAAGGACAAAGGCTATCAGGCTATGGATTCGGTAAAAGAAATGCTGGATACGGAACTGGGAATCAAAAAGATACATCCTGCTCTTACTACATTCCCGGATCCGAAAGACCCTCTTACACATTATAATCCGGGAACGGGTGAAAACGGGGCCGTTTTTTGCCATGCCAATACCTGGGCAGTTATTGCGGAATGTATGCTGGGCAGGGGAGATATTGCCTATAAATATTACCGGCAGCTCATTCCTTACGTAGCCATGAGAAAGGCAGGTATTTGGAGATATAAGGCGGAACCGTACGTATATTCATCCAATCTTTTCGGTCCCGAGTCGGATAAATTCGGTTTGGCGAACGTTTCGTGGTTAACGGGAACAGCGGCCTGGATGTATATTGCGGTGACACAGTATATTTTAGGAATACGACCTTGTTGGGAAGGACTTAGCATTGAGCCTTGCATACCTTCCGATTGGAAAGAATTCAGTGCAAAAAGAGAATTCAGAGGAACGGTATATCGATTTCATTTTAAAAATATTACCGGAAGATGTAAGGGCGTAGAGAGAATAGAGGTGAACGGTCAAGAAATAGAGGGAAATGTTGTTCCTCATGTGGCAGGGCGAGAAGAAGTTATGGTGGATGTATATATGTAAATGTTAATCACTATATTTTGCCAATGAAATGTAACATGATACCCAAAAATTTTACAATTTTCATAAAATATGATAAAATAATGTCGAAAAATAGGAGGCGGATATGTAAGAGGAGGTGAATAGCGGGGCGTGAGTAAAAAGGTTTTGGTGGTAGATGACAGTAAAATCAATATCGCTACGTTAAAAAGTACGCTGGAAGTGGAAGGATATACGGTATATGGTATTGATAACGGACGTGAAGTTTTAGGAAAGGCCAGAAAGATCAAGCCTGACATCATTCTTTTGGATATTTTAATGCCGGACATGGATGGGTTTCAAGTGTGTGAATTACTTAAACAAGATTCTGAATTAAAGGATATTCCTGTCATCATGCTTACGGCCAAGGTAGATGGAAAGGATGTAAAACACGGATTAGAATTAGGCGCATTTGATTACATAAAACGGCCGGCCGATGAAGTGGAAGTGATTGCACGAGTAAATTCCGCTTTAAGATATAAGGAGCGTCAGGACCAATTGATTGAAATGAGTATGAAAGACGGTTTAACAGGAGTCTATAATCACGCACTGCTTTTGGAATTGTTTGAAAAAGAGTATTTTAAATGTGAACGGACAGGTCAGGGAATTTCATTTGTTATGTTGGACATCGATTATTTTAAGAGTATTAACGATACATACGGACATGTTGCAGGAGATATTATTTTGAAAGAATTGGCAAAGGCGCTTACAAAATCAATACGTGTCAGCGATATTGTAGGTAGATACGGCGGAGAAGAATTTGGCCTCGTATTTCCCGGTGTTGATCAATATGCTGTTGTACAAATATGTGAACGGATCCGAATGACGATTGAAAACCATAAGTTTGTAGCGGATGGAAATGAAATCCATGCTACGGTTAGCATAGGAATTTGTTATAAACCGGGCAAACAACTGATAGGATGCAGCCAAATGATAAAGATGGCGGATGATGCATTGTATAAAGCAAAAAGAAACGGGCGCAACAGAGTTGAAATGATATGTTTAAAGGATAGGTGTACATAATGAGTTTACGATTCATATACGGAAGGGCCGGAAGCGGAAAAAGCCGCTTTTGTTTGGATGAAATCAAGCAAAGATTGACGGAACAAAGGGAATTTCTTGGCAATAAACAATTGATTTTAATAGTACCGGAGCAGTTTTCCCTGCAGGCAGAGAAAGAGCTTATTCACAGCATTGAAGCAACCGGAGTTACCGGTGCGGAAGTTCTCAGTTTTCGGAGAATGGCATATCGGGTATTTAATGAAGTGGGAGGGGTTACCAAGCCTCATATCCATCCTGCAGGGAAATGCATGTTAATATGCAGGATTATGGACCGGCTTGCCGATGAGCTTAGAGTATTTTCAAAGTCGGCAAAGCAGCCAGGGTTTGTTAAGACTATATGTAATACCATTTCAGAATTGAAACGATATAATATAACACCGGATGTATTAAATCAGATTGCCGATACCGATATGGGGGAAGAACCTTCTCTTTTCCAAAGCAAATTACATGATGTTGCAGCCATATTTTCCGAGTTTGAGAAAACCCTTCATGAAAAGTATATGGATTTGGACGATGATTTGATATTGCTGGCTGAAAAACTGGAACAGTCGCAACAATTTAGCGGAGCGGAAATATGGATTGATGAATTTTCCGGTTTTACTCCTCAAGAATATTATATTATTGAAAAACTTCTGAAAAAGGCGGAAAGGATTAGCGTTACTCTATGCACCGATTGCCTAGTGGATGAAAGTGATGTCGACGGAACGGGGGTTTTTGCACCCGTACGCAAAGCGGTTGCAAAGCTTCTGGATATTGCTAAAAGGAATCATATTCCCGTAGAGCAACCTGTCATATTAAACAAGATGCCGTTTTATCGATTCTGCAATAGTGATGAAATGCAGCATTTAGAGGGTCAGTACTTTTCGTTTCCTTATGCCGTATATAAAAAAGAGACGGAAGATGTCAGCATTTTTTCTGCTTCCAATATGTATACGGAAGTAGAGGAGACGGCCCGTGAAATTATTGCACTGTGTCGTGAAAAAGGACTGCGATTTCGAGATATTACCGTTGTTACGCGAAATTTGCCGGCGTATGATAAGCTTATACAGGTAATTTTTACTCAGTATGGTATCCCCTATTTTATTGACAGTAAAAAGAGCGTCAGTAATCATCCGCTGGTGTTATTAATATTATCCATGCTCGATATATTTATTAAAAATTGGTCATATGAATCGGTTTTCCGTTACCTCAAAACAGGCTTGACCAATATTGATGTGGAAGAAATTGATGTTATAGAGAATTATGTATTGGCAACAGGAATCAAAGGGAAAGCGTGGGCAGAACCTTTTCCTCAGGAAGGTTTGACTTTGTATGAAGAAAGTATGTTGGATCAAATCAATGGGACAAGAGCTAAAATTGTAGAGCCTCTTTTGAAATTTCGTTCTTTGACAAAAGGGAGAAAAAAGATTATAGAATTGTGTACGGCAGTTTATGAATTTTTACAGGAAATCGGTGTTCAGGAGAAGATTGAACAACTGGAAGAACAATTTCGAAAGGAAGGCTATTTGAATATAGCAAATCAATACAGGCAAATATGGAACATTGCCATGGCCGTATTGGATCAACTGGTAGAGGTTATGGGAGACGAATATTGCAATATAGAACGTTTTCGAAATCTTTTGGAAACGGGATTCGGAGAGTATGAAATAGGATTGATTCCACCGGCATTAGACCAGGTATTGGTGGGCAGTGTGGAAAGGTCAAAAAGTCATGAAGTAGAGGCTTTATTTATTTTAGGAGTAAATGACGGCATATTTCCTGCAGTACCTGTGGATGAGGGGATTTTGTCGGACTTGGATCGGGAGGTATTACGTTCAAAGGGCGTGGAGATAGCGCCGGACACCAAGTCGAAAGCTTTTGAAGAGCAGTATCTTGTTTATACGGCGCTTACTACTCCAAGAAAATATCTCAGATTAAGCTATCCCATTGCTGACCATGAAGGCAGGACATTAAGACCGTCCATTATTATTTCAAGGGTAAAGAAAATATTTCCTAACATAAAAGAGTTGAGTAATGTCGTACCCAAAGATACGATAGAAGAAGAGTTAAATAAGATAGTTTGTCCTGTACCCACTTTTAATGAACTGGTCCATTCGATACGGAAATGTTCCGACGGTTCGGGAATTCAGCCGTTGTGGAAGGATGTTTATCGATGGTATGTGCAGCATGAAGATTGGCAAAGGCATTGTAAAACAATTCTGTCGGGGCTGGATTATACCAACCGAGTAAACTATGTATCTCCGGAAAAAATTAAGAAATTATACGGCAATCCCATGTACTCCACGGTTTCGCGCCTAGAACGATATGCTTCTTGTCCGTTTGCATATTACATACAATACGGACTGAAGGCACAGGAAAGAAAAATCTTTCAGTTCAGTGCACCTGATGTGGGCTCATTTATACATCGTATTTTAGAATGTTTTTCACAGACTTTGGAAGAAAAGAATATGCGGTGGAGGGATTTGGATAAAGAGTGGATTCGTACAGAGGTTTCCCGTATTGTCGATGAGGAAATGAAAAAAATGCCCGGAACCGTTTTTAAAGGTTCACGTCGATATGAGTATATCGGAAACAGACTGAAACGTATTGTAGCACGAACGGTATGCATCATTGCCGAGCAGTTTAAAAGAAGCGAATTTGAGCCTTTGGGGTATGAATTGGATTTCGGTGAGGGCGGTGATTTTCCTCCTATTGTCTTGGAATTGCCGGACGGAAATGTTGTTAAGTTAACCGGTAGAATAGACAGAGTGGATAAAATGACCGATGAAGAAGGTACGTATATTCGAGTCATTGACTATAAATCGGGAGCAAAGGCGTTTAAACTGTCGGATGTGTATTACGGATTGCAGATTCAACTTATGGTATATTTGGATGCCTTGTTTGAAAATAACAAGGTTTCTGATACCTTATTACCGGGAGGAATATTGTATTTTAAGGTGGACGACCCGATTGTAAAAGGCCGATCGGATGCTTCCGAAGAAGAAATAGAACGTCAGATTATGAAGGAACTTAGGATGAAGGGATTAATCCTAGCCGATGTAAAATTGGTGAAAGCAATGGACAAAGCAATAGACGGGGATTCTCTGATTATCCCTGCCAGAATCAATAAAGGTGATACATTGGGAAGGTCGTCGGCCGCTACCAAAGAACAGTTTGAAAAAATACGGCAGCATATAAAAAACTTATTGTTACAACTTTGTGCCGAGATTCTAAAAGGAAATGTATCCATCAGCCCGTATAAGAAAAAGAAGATAACATCTTGCGCGTATTGCAATTATTCATCCATATGCCAATTTGACCCTATGTTGCCTGACAATAAATACAGGATTTTGAGGGATATGGATGACGATGAAATATGGAAACAACTTATGTAGGGGCGAACAGTGTTCGCCCGCAAACACATACAAATTTCCGTAAAGGGGGTCTTATTTTGAATACCAACGCCCCAACTTGGACGCCGGAGCAGTTATCGGCCATTGAGACAAGAGGTTGCAATTTATTGGTTGCAGCGGCGGCCGGTTCCGGGAAAACGGCAGTACTTGTGGAACGAATTATTCGGAAAGTAACGGACGAAAAAAATCCGGTGGATATTGATAAACTGTTAATTGTTACTTTTACCAATGCAGCGGCAACGGAAATGAGGGAAAGAATCGGTGACGCCATTGCAAAGGCATTGGAGGCCAATCCCGGGTCAAGGCAGCTTCAACGCCAATTAAGCTTGCTGCATAAAGCAACCATTACTACCATTCATTCTTTTTGCCTTGAGGTTATCAAAAGCTATTTTCATACAATCGATTTAGATCCTAATTTTAGGATTGCCAATGAGACAGAAGCAGTTCTTATGAAACTTGAGGCATTGGAAGAGCTTTTTGAGGAAAAATATGAAACCGCTCAGCCGGATGATGTTTTTTTTCAATTAGTGGAATGTTATGGAGGCAATAAAGACGATAAAATGTTGCAGGACATGGTGTATACCCTGCGTGATTATGTGCAAAGCTCTCCATGGCCTGAACAGTGGCTTAGGCAGCAAGCCGAGGCATTTCAAATTGATGATTGCCGGGATTTTTCCCAAACGCAATGGGGAAAAGTACTGATTGACAATATAAAAATAGAGCTTCAGGGAATATTGGCTTCCATGAATAATGCAGTGGATATGATTTGTAAATCAGAAGGGCTTGATTCCTACATTGCCGTTTACCAAGAAGATATGGACAGGATAAAAATGCTGTTGTCTAAATGCGACGATGGATGGGACGTATTGTACCAGGCATTTTCGTCCGTTGAATTTTCAAAACTGCCTCGTTGCGGGAAAAATGCCGATAAGACCGTACAAAGCGTTGTAAAAAGCATAAGAGATGAGGCCAAAAAGCAGTTTAAAAAGATGAGAGAGGAAGTGGTTACGTCCTTTTCCCGGGAAATAATTGGTGACCTGTCCAAATTATATCCTCTTATGAATGGTTTATGCAATTTGGTTTTGGAGTATAATGACCGATATGCTTTAAAAAAGAAAGAAAGGGCATTAATTGATTTTAATGACTTGGAACATTACTGCTTAGATATCTTAACGGTAAAGGACGGAGATTCCGTTAAGCCTTCGGAAGTTGCAAAAAGTTTTAGGGAACAGTTTGAAGAAATCATGGTAGATGAGTATCAGGACAGTAACATGGTGCAAGAAGTGATTATTCATATGATTTCCCGTCAGGATGCCGAGGCGCCGAATGTGTTTATGGTAGGGGATGTTAAGCAGAGTATTTATCGTTTTCGGCAAGCACGTCCGGAGTTGTTTATGGACAAGTATCATACCTATTCTGAAAAGCCGGGAGATAAGAACAGAAAAATTAAGCTTAATAAGAATTTCAGAAGCCGGCATGAAATTATTCACGGAGTAAATCATATATTTAAGCAGATTATGTCTTCCAATGTGGGAGAAGTAGACTATACTGACGAAGAGGCATTAAATCCCGGAGCGCAATTTGAGGAACCGGAGAGTTCCGATGTTATGGTGGGCGGTGAAATAGAACTGCATTTGATTGATTTGAATGAAGAATTGCAGAGCAATGATGAGCTATCAGAAACAACGAGTGTAGCAGAAGAACAGGAACAAGAGGATGAGCTTGATCAAATTCAGCTTGAGGCAAGATTGGTAGCGCAAAGAATTCAGCAGCTTGTATCCCCTGACGAAGCAGAAAGGCCGTTTTATGTTTATGATAAAAATAAGAAAGGATACCGGCCTGTTACTTATAAGGATATTGTGGTACTCCTTCGTACAACGAAAAATTGGGCCAATGTATTTGTAGAGGAATTTACTCTACAGGGGATACCGGCTTATGCCGATACGGGCACAGGCTTTTTTATGAGTGTGGAAGTTCAGACCGTTATATCCTTATTGCAGATTATTGATAATCCAATGCAGGATATTCCGCTTTTAGCAGTACTTCGGTCGCCTGTTGTATCCATAACGCCGGAAGAGTTAATCGACATACGGTTGACGGATCGGGAAGCGCCCTTGTATGAAGCCGTAAAAAAGTTCGCTTCTTCGAACAACTGTGATACGGCTAATAAACTTAACCAATTTTTGAGCCAATTGAAAAAATGGAGAACCATGGCGGCCTATATGTCTACCGATGAGCTGATTTGGCAATTGTATACCGATACCGGCTATTACAGTTATGTGGGAATTATGCCGGGCGGGGCTCAGCGTCAGGCGAATCTAAGAGTGTTATTTGAAAGAGCGCGCCAGTACGAGGAGACCAGTTTTAAAGGGCTTTTTAATTTTATTCAATTTATTAATAAACTGAAGAGCAGTCAGGGGGATATGGGAAGCGCCAAAATTCTCGGAGAAAATGAAAATGTGGTTCGTATTATGAGCATTCATAAAAGCAAGGGTTTGGAATTCCCGGTTGTATTTGTATCCGGTATAGGGAAAAAATTTAATCTTCAAGATATGAACCGCAGTATAATTCTGCATCAGGATTTAGGCTTAGGGCCTGACTTTGTGGATTTTGAAAGAAGAATTTCCTATCCGACGGTTGCAAAACAGGCAATTCGATATAGAATCAAAAAGGAAAGTTTGTCGGAAGAAATGAGAATTTTATATGTTGCATTAACCCGTGCAAAGGAAAAGCTGATTATTACGGGGACGGTGAAAGATTTTCAGAAGGCCAAACAAGATTGGCATATGGTTCCTAAAGAAGCCGGAAACAAAATCCCGGAATTTATTACCATGAAAGCCGGAAGCTTTCTGGATTGGATCGGCGTCGTTGCAGAACAATCGGACTGGAAGATTCAAGTTTGGAATAGAAACAGGTTGTATGGTTTGGATGTGAAAGCGGAGGGGGCAAGGAGTCTTGAAGACTTTAAATCCATAGAACTCAGGCAAAAATATTCTGAATATGAGGAAGAAATAAAAAGAAGACTGGACTGGAATTATCCCTATCAAATGTCTCCTATACTTCCGGTGAAAATATCGGTAACCGAAATAAAAAGGCATTATGATTCCGAATTTTCGGATGAATATTCCATGCAAGCTTTTATTCCACCGTTAGTGAAGCAGCCGCTATTTCTGGAAAAGAAAAAAGGGTTATCGGCTGCAGAAAAGGGTACGGCGTTACATTTTGTTATGCAACATCTTGATTTGAACCATGTAATGACAGCCGATCAAATTCATGAACAGATTCACCGAATGGTGGAAAATCAGTTGTTGACACCTGAGCAGGCAAGTTCCGTAGATGTTCATAAGATTGTGGATTTTTTCAGAACACCATTAGGGCAGAGAATGTTGTCTTCCGGGAATGTAAAAAGGGAAGTACCTTTTAATATTCACATAAAATGCAAAGAAATTTATGACAACTTACCGAAACACTATGAAGACGAAGCTATTATTCTTCAAGGCGTTATTGATTGTTATTTTGAAGAAAAAGACGGCATTGTATTGGTGGATTATAAGACGGATTATGTGGAACCTGGCGGAGAACAAAAAATAAAGGAAAAATATGCCGTGCAGCTTGAATATTATTCGAAAGCGCTTGAGTATATTACGGGATGTCGTGTAAAAGAAAGGTTTATTTATCTGTTTTGGAATAGTAGCATCCTTAAAACTTAAAATAAATACTTTACGTTACATGCAGGATATGGTAGAATGTTATTGTTGAGGTGATTGAATGATGAATGAACACGATGTACTATTAAGATCAAACCACAAAAAAAAGAGAAAATGGAACAAAAAAAGGGTAGCGACAGTTCTTGGAAGTTTGGCAGTACTTTTAATCATATTTTTTGCATCCTTTAGTTGGTCATATTATAAAATTACTGCAGAAAAGAATACCGATAAGGGTGCCGATAAAAAAGAAAACAAAGTCTCATTGGAACAGCGCATAAAAGAGTTGGAAAGGGAACTTACCGAAAAAGAAGAAAAGATTGAAAGTCTTGAATTGCAGATAGAAAGGTATGAAAAAATCATAGAAGACATGAAAAGCGGAGGAAGGACTTCTTCTTCATCAGGAAATTCAAGCAGTACAACGCCAAAACCAACACAAAGTCCTACTTCAACACCAAAGCCGACGCCGGCGGAAAATAAGAATGAGAATGTTCACGGCAGCGTATATAAACGAAATTAGGAATAAAATGTGTAGGGATGGACAAAATTGTCCATCCCTTTATTTTTTGTGGAGGATATTTTCATATATGATTTTAAACTGTATATAAATACGGATTTATATATGAATAAATCGTTATCCTGAATGCTACAGCATTTGTAGAAATATAAGTATATTAATAATATTTTACGGAAAATTCAAGCAAAATATTATTAATATTCATAATTATGAAATAATATGAATAAATAGAGATAAAAAACACGAAAAGTTTTTTTCATTGGCATACAAGTTTTTACAAAATTATAAATGATAAAGATTTATAATATACTATGCTTAACGTCCAGACGATATATATGTTTTTTTGTTTTGGACAAGTATAATGAATTATAAAATATGGCAATAATCTTTTAGAAAGGATGTTTGTATCAAGGGGGGGTGGTGATGCATAAGGTTAAAGAAACGGAAATTATGAAGATAGTCATTTTATATAGATATATATCGTTGGCCATTACTTCCGCTTTTTATTTTTTATACGGTGAAGGTTATGCAATCCAAAGAAAGATATTTATTGTAGCATGTATAGGGATATCGTCGGTTTTACTAAATTACTTATATATACATAGCCATAAACGAACTTATAATATTAAATTATTAGTATTTATTGAAATCATAGCGAATATTGTTATATTAATACCCTCAGGCGGCCTTAACAGTCCTTATGTTTGGTACTCATTAAATACCATTATCATAACGTCGATTGAATTAGAGAAGAAATATTGTTGGGGAAACTTATTCATCTATTTATTTACTGCTGTCATGGCAACTTATCTCATTCATTATCGTCAGGCACCGGATGTTCTTGAGTTTTTAAAAGGAGAGTCGGATATTATTCTCAGTCTTGTCATGATAACTTTTGCCATACAATTATTATCCAAGTATGCAGGGCAAATAGAAAAAGAAGGTGAAAAGCTTTTTGAAGCAAACAGCAGATTATTGACGTCCAATAAAGCCATGTGGGATTCCATGAATTATGTGTTGGAACTTTATCAAGCCATTCACTTACTGATATCACAAAATGACAAAGATGAATTAATAAAATTGGTTGTTCGATACACTAAGAAAATCATAAAAACAAATAACGTTCTATTTTATAAGTTAGAAAAATATAATAGTAGCGTAATTGCAACAAATGAATTAAAGGATGATATTAAGAACCAACTTATCAATAGGGCAATTGAATTAAAAGAACATGCGGTAAACTTGGAAACACCTTTTAAGATCATTATTGAAAACAGGTGTTTTATTTTAATGTTCATTAAATCAAATTATAAGGTATATGGAGGACTTGGAATAGAATTGCCCTCTGAGCAGCAGAATTTTGGTTATATAGACTATGCAGATCATTTAAAGTTTTTATCTTCATTAAGTGCCGTAATTTTTGAACGATTTGAATTGGAACAGGTAAATGAGCGTTTGCTTATCAATGAGGAGCAAAATCGTATTGCCAACGAGATTCATGACAGCGTACTGCAAAGACTTTTCAGCATATCCTGTGGAATATTTACACTAATGAAAAGGCAGGGACAAGATTCCGGTATTGAAATTCATAAAGAGTTATCCTTGATAAGAGACTCGCTTAATGAGGCAATGGAGGAATTAAGGTCTACCATTTATGGACTGAGTTGGAGAAAAAACGGTGTCAATAATTTTATAACAGACATTGAACATTATATCAGCGAAATAAAAGCGCTTCATAACATCAACGTTCATTTTAGCTGCATAGGGCATTCGGAATTTTTAACGGCTTTACAGAAAAAGGCTTTTTACAGAATGATTTGTGAAGGGGTAGGAAATGCCGTGCGGCACGGCGGAGCGGATGATATTCAAATCATTCTAAAAATTCATGCAGATCATACACGGTTATATATAACCGATAACGGAACAGGATTTAGCATGGAGAAAATGAAAGAAGAGCATAAAGAAGGATTAGGTTTAAGGAATATTCATTATCTGGCGCAATCTTTAAACGGAATGGCAAAAGTGGATAGTCAAATGGGAAAAGGGACGAAGATTAAGGTAATTACTCCTAATACGAACAAAGGATTAAGGGAGGAAGTTATATGAAGGTATTGATAGTGGACGACCACCCGTTAGTCAGGAAGGGAATCGTATCTGTTTTTGCTTTTGAGAGGGAAGTAGAGGAAATCTATGAAGCATCTAATGTAGAAGAAGGGTTGAATAAATTAGCCAATTATTCTCCGGAAATTGCAATTATCGATTTACAACTTGGTAGGGAAAATGGGTTAAATATTGTTGTAGAATCGAAACAAAGAAAATTGGAAACAAAATTTATTATTCTTACATCTTCTTCAAAAAAAGAGGATTTTATAAAGGCCCAACAAGTAGGAGTGGACGGTTATATATTGAAGGAAGCCTTTGCAGAAGACATTATATATGCAGTACATGTTGTTGCACGTGGAAAAAAGTTTTTTGATTCGAGTATTTTACAGTATAAGACAAATGATATAAAGAATAATCATTTACAGAGCCTTACATTAAGAGAAAGGGATGTCCTGATTGAACTTGGTAAAGGATTAAGCAATGTCCAAATTGCTAAAAAGTTGTATATATCTGAAAATACGGTCAAAAAGCATATTAGCAGTATTTTGTCCAAATTAGGGTTAAGACATAGAACCGAAGCAGCACTTTATGCAAATAATATGATGAATATGGGAGCGTAATTTATGTGGCAGCAAAGCCTTAAAAAGGAAAGGTGAATGATTTTGACGAGGAGAAAGAGAAAAAAGTATATAATGAATCATTCTGTTATTTTCATTGTGATTATTCTGTTATTCAATCTTATGGGAGTAAGTTATGCACGATGGAGTGGGATGCTGACAATTGACCATGTGGTACATACAGGTAGAATGGCTCCACAATTTTGTAAAAATAACGTAACTGTGCGTAATGAGGGATTATCTGTCCGGTTTGAGGATGAGTATACCATGACAGTAGAAGGACATGTATATAAGAATGAAGATATTTGTATTGTTTTCAATGTAGAGAATCAGGGAAATGTTCCTGCTAAATTTTGTGAGGAAGATATGGAATTGGATGAGGGCTTGGAATTAGAAATCGATGAAAATAATGGAATGATTGAGAAGGATAAGCTTTATCAATACAAGTTAGTGGTTGATCCGGAGAAATGGGTAAATGTATGTGAATTTGAACAGGATTTAATATTTAGACAGTATAATGCTGATGATAAACGTCTATTTAAATTGGATTAAAGTATTTATTGTATCCGTATAGGGATAGATATACTAATTTTTTATACTGTATATGGATTTTGGAATAACGGAGGTAGAAACGTGAAGGGAAAATTACTGATTATCCTGATTAGTATTATTTTTGCATATTTGTTGGTATCGGCCGGATACGGTATGTGGGAAAAAAAGTTGGTCATCAAAGGAAATATAGAAATTGTAGAAAAAAATTATTCGGAATTATCACGTACTTCAGATATACATATGGAGGATACAAAAAATGTTAAGGTTACCGAAGAAGTGTATGGCCGTTCATATTAGAAATTGTATTTTGATAGGCTTGATTTTTTTTCTGTATGCATTTGACAGCCCATTTGCCTCTTCTGTTATGCCAAATCATTCATTATATATTTATTTTAAAATTTTTTTATGGATTGGCACCATAGTTTTAGTATTCGTTTTTCCAAAAGTAAAATCTAAAGCAAAAAGAAAGTTTACCAATGAAATAAAATTATGGGCTTTTAACCTGGCCGTTATATACATCATTGTCTTGTTGGCAGCGGGAATTATAGACGGGTATGGAAAGAGTCCATATAGTCATGCTTTTATTGACATGGTGCATAATATGTTCATGGTTGGTTTGGTATTAACAGGTAGGGAAATGATTCGACACTACCTCGTAAACAGCAGTGCAAAAGAAGAAAACTATTTTGTATTTATTATAGTTACACTTATCATGACCGTTACAAATATACCTCTCCATCAATTTTTTAGACAGGACGGCTATGTGAGTATGATAAAATTTGCAGCAGGTAATTTTGCACCGGAGTTTGTTCTTAATCTATTAGCCACATATCTTGTTTTTCTCAGCGGACCCTTGGCATCTGTTATATATCTTGGCATGATTCAGGCGTTTCATTGGCTGTGTCCTGTTTTGCCTGATCTTAAGTGGATTACAAAAGCGTTGATAGGCATATTGTGTCCATTGTACAGTTTTATGTTCATCCAGAGTATGTATTTATCCATTTCGAAACAATTAAAGCATAAAGGAAAAGAGGACAGTTTGATAGGTTGGGGGATTACTAGTATAGTATCCATATCTATTATATGGTTTGCGGTGGGGGTGTTTCCCGTTTATCCTTCCGTTGTAGCCACGGGAAGTATGGAGCCGCAGATTAAGCCCGGCGATGTTATTTTGATAAAAAAAATAGATGATGGTAAAGATGTAACAATAGGAGACATCATTCAATTCAGAAAAAATAATATATTTATTTCTCACAGAATTATTGATGTTGTAGAACAAAATAATCAAATATGCTACCGCACGAAAGGGGATAATAATTCAATTCCTGATAAAGAACTTGTCCGTATGGAACAAATAAAAGGAAAAGTATTGTATGTTATCCCCAAAATAGGTTGGCCTACATTACTTATTAAGAGTAAACGGGAAATTCCGTTAGAAAAAGTGGAATTTTAAAAGCATGGTACGAAAGTAGTATGCAAAATGGTGCTTTATGGTAATGTAAAATTACACGTTTGAAGGATGTAAGCAGGACAATCAATGTCTATAATTAGGTGTGGTGATATTTCTTAAAGGCCTTTAAGAAAAAGTTTGCAAAAATTTAATGATGAAAGGGAGAGATGTATTATGAAGAAAACAAAATTTATTTCTTTGGTACTGGTTGTAGCCATCATGCTCATCGGTGCCGGTTATGCTGCCTGGACGGATAGAATTATCCTGAACAATACGGTGGAAACAGGACGATTGGATGTACATTATATTACTAACCCGGAAGGTACAGAATTTGAAGGCAATGAATATATAGAAGGTAAAGTAACATACAGTCGCGAAGCAGACGATCCGGCAGGCAATAATACGTTGGACGTAGCAAACGTAAAAATCAGTAAAATGTTTCCTGGAGCAAAGGCAACCATTAACTTAGTGATGAAAAATAACAGTACCATGCCGGTTACATTGGACTGGAGAGAAAATTTGCGGACTTTATTCGGTCTGGAAGGTAATGTGTCAAATGCTATTCAATTTGCCAAGTATTTTACTCTGGATTCTTTTTACATTGGCTATACTGATATTGATGATAATTGGGTGGAAGTTGACAGTTATAACGGTATTCTTTCCGTTCTCGCTGATGAAAGGAAATGCATGATTAAGCCGAACAGTGAAATATATTTCACCTATACCATTTCCGCTAATATTAATAGGCAATATGGCCAGACCCATCCTCAATATGCGAATAGGGTGAAGAATGAAATAGCGGAAGATTCCAGTTATTCTTTCACTATAGCACCGGTATTCGGACAGTATAATAATAACGGATTGGATGTTCAGGAGAAAGCAACCATAGAAGATTTAATCAGAAATATAATAGGATGAAATACGGTGGAATAATAGGTTAAATAGAAAATAGGCAGATGGCTATCTGTTTATTTTCTATTTAACAGGGTAAATAATGTTCAATAATGACTGGTTCATAGTAGGGGTGGAACGGATGAAAATAAGGCTTAGTAAGAAAATACGGTTATTGTTGTTTTGCTTGGCTTTTTTGCTAACAGGTGCCTTTTCTTTTTTATTGTATGACACAATCACTCATCCCGTATTGCGTGAGGAGAAAACGTCTTTATATCGGTACAAAAACAGCAGCCAGGCTTTTTACAGGGTTTTTTTAAAACCCAATATTTTATATGGACAGGAAAGCCTTGGCGAGGGAGAATTATATCTGACGAAATATGTGGATTATATAAAGGTCCATTTTGAATATGCTTTTATTGGAGAGGATGCGGCGGATATCGGGGGAAGTTATGAAGTGATTGCCGAGATGGAAGGGTATAACGGTGAAGGCGAAAGACATACCACTATATGGAAAAAGCCTTTTGGTATTATACCAAGGTCGGAATTTGCGGTAAAGGATAATAAAGTAATTATTAATCAAGATGTTTTTATAAAATTAGACGATTACAATGCTTTTGCTCTTCAAGTTGCGGATGAGTCAAAGGTAAGTGCATATACCAAATTAACGGTATTTATGAATGTTCATTTGAAGGCAGATACCGATAAGGGCCTTATTGAAGAAAACACCGCCCCTGCTATTGTCATTCCGTTAAATATTAATTACTTTTCCATAGAGAAGAAAATACCTGAAAATAAAAACGGTGCCATAGAAGAGGTTAAAAAGGTACCGGTTCCAATCAACAAAAAGATGGTTACAGTATATAGTATTGCACTGGGTGTCAGTATTATTTTATTGATATGTTTGATGTTTTTTACGAAGGCAGTTGAGCCTCAAAACCAGATCAATAAGCACTTAAGAAAAATACTGAAAAATTATAATGACCGTTTGGTTGCCGTAAGAAATGGAATTAACCCGGCAGATGTTCATTGCTATGAAGTCGGGTCTATGGATGATTTGGTGAAGATTGCAGATGAGATAGAAAAACCTATTCTATATGAATATAGTCTGAATTTAAGTGATATTAATAAATTTTATGTAATGGACAATTCTACGGCATATGTTTTTAATTTAAAAAGAAGTACTTTACAGGAAGAAGTGGTTATAACAACGGATGAAGGAAGAATATATGGATTGCCGGGACAAGATTTTTGAATGAAAATCAAGGAGGAATAATGAAACAACTAAAATTTTCGGGATTGGTTGCCATACTTTGTTTAATGATTATTTTTAGCATAAGTATGGGAATTTCTTGGGCAATAAAAAATACATACAAAGACAGTACAGTGTCATCCGACGTGGAAATTTATATATCAGAAGATAATGTGAAAAGCGATTCACTGTTCGGAGAGAATGACCAACAGGAGGCATGGTTTCCCGGAAAAACGGTCACGAAAAAACTAAGTATTTATAATCATTATGGAGAAGCAGTTGAAGTACAAGGCATTGGTTTAAAGATTGAGTTGGAGAGAAGATACGGACAGCAGTATAGTCCGGTTACCGATGAACAATTGTTAAAGAGTTATGCGCAAAGCATGAGAATCAAACTGGAAAAGCAGGAAGGGACGGCTTATAATGTTATATATGACGGAACGTTTCTCGGATTATTATATGATGAAGGTGATTTAGCATATCAAGGATATCCTTTACCTTTAAGTACCCGATGGAAGATTGGGAAAGGTGATTATACGGATTTAAGATGTACGGCATCCATGGATTTGGGTGCAGGAAACGAGTTGCAAAATCTCAAAGCATTTATAGAATTTGCAATAGATATAGGTGCAGATACTGGTTCTGACAAGCCGTCTAAAAAGAATCACTCCAATAAGATGACTTTTACTGACTTTACCGATATACAAGGCCACTGGGCACATGATTGCATTCAAGCGTTGTTAATCCATGGGATTATACAAGGTTATCCCGACGGTACCATCAAACCTGATCATTTTATTACCAGGGCAGAAGTGGCGATATTATTGGCTAATGCATTAAATCTACAACAACAGCATGGCGTGAGCGGATATGTGGATCATATTCCTGAATGGGCTAACGGATATATTAATGCCGTTACGGAACATAACGTGTTCCAAGGGTATCCCGGCAAAATATTTGGAGCCGATAAGTATATAACAAGAGAAGAATTTTGTGTTGTTGTTGTAAAAGCATTTCATATAGAAGAAGATCCACAGTTTGAATTCATGTTTAAAGATAACGGTGAGATTTCCGAGTGGGCTTTAAAATATGTGAGAGCTGCAGCTTCAAATAAAGTTGTAATAGGTTATGAGGACGGTACTTTTAGACCGGGGAATCCAATTACAAGAGCAGAAGTGTGCACTATATTGTGTAAATTATTAAATTATCATTCACAGCATACGGGTACACCTACATGGAGGTAATGACAAAAAGGGGTATTTTACCCCTTTTTCTAGATATTTTTTATAAAATTTATTTTATTTAAATAGGAATGCTTTACAAAATTAAAACTTTATTGTATTATATTAATGGTTGGAATTAAATGGTCGATATGGAATTAATCATGACATTCTTATGTATGGGGGAATTATAATGTGTCATACAACCAACATTGAAGAGCAGTTAAAAACTCTTTGTATTGAAGTGTTGAAGAGATTAAAGGAGTTACTAAATCAAGGGTTAATAACACCGGAGGAATATCGATTACATACAAGTCTTAAAGAACAATTTTTACAAAGTATAGAGCAAAAAAATAATTCTGTTCATTAAAATTTATTCATCATCTGAGTCCTGCGTTGTCCCGTTGTTGAAATATATTTAGGACAATCATTTTTAGACTTGAAAAAGTTCTATGGATACGTTATAATAAACTGAGAATTTGTCCTATGTTGAGTTTTTCTATCATTTTGAATGTCTAGTTTATCTGTAATTTTTTTATTTTGGTTCTAAATGGAAGGATAAACTCATAACTATTATTTATGGGGGGTATTTTAAATTTACTAACTTTTTTCTTTGTTAAAATATTTGTTGATCTTTTGAAGAACGTATAAGATGTAGGCTATAATCGTAATTATTACTGATAATACCATAAAATTTTTGTGGGGGATGGTGGGCTCACAAAGGTATTTCAGTATGGCCGTGACACTGGCTCCTATAAGAATGTTGAGAAGAGCGTCCGTTATTATCAACATGTATTACACCTCCCTCCTTCTGGATAGTATGTGAGTGGTTGTCTGAAACTTTAGAATGTAAAAAAATGAAATATTGTCTTTTGTACTAATATATTCATGAAAGAGAGTACATATGAATTATTTTCAAAAATTTTGTAGTATTTTTACTATAGAAGGAGTTTAGGCTCGTAAAAGGTTGTATGGAAACATACAATATTTTACATATACTTATTATTTAACATATAACAACCTAATGTTATGTTAATAACAGGTTGTGGACAAGTATGTGGATAAATTGTTAGTAGAATGTGATTTTTTGTAGGATAAAAATACTATTGATCGATAAGCAAAAAAATGATTAAATATATAATGGGCTTTTTTACATGAATATGGATTTATTTTGTTATTTCTTTTAATAATTGATAATGCTAATATATTAAGGAGATTTGGGCTATGAATGTAGAATACATAAATCCATTTATTGAAGCAAGTATCAATGTTATTAACAAGATGACAGGATTTTCGCCAAAGTTAGGGAAAGTTTATATAAAAAAGACACCATATAAAGGAGAACATTTAATCATTCTTATAGGGTTGACAGGAAATATTCAGGGAACGGTGGTCATATCCTTAAGTGTAGAAACGGCACGGAAGATTGCTTCTGCCATGATGGGAGGATGTGAGATTATACAGCTTGACGAATTGGCAAAAAGTGCCATTGGAGAATTATGTAACATGATATTAGGTAACACTGCCATGAAGTTCTCTGAAAAGAATATTCATATCGATATTACACCTCCCACCATTCTTACGGGGGATAATATAGAATTAAGTATTCATAAGTCGGTTATTGTATGTATACCGATTGAATTTGAGGATAATTGTAAGATGGAGATTGATTTTTCGTATATTGAGAAGTAAAATAATATAAGAAATAGTGTAGAGGGTACAATAGATGCTAGAAAGCATAAGGCCGGGTATCTAGTGGTACCCGGATTTATCATAAGAAGCCGAGGTAATGTAATATTACCTCGGCTTTTTAGTCACCAACTTCTTTGCCAATTTCACGGCTTGATAAGCATCTTTTGCGTATCCGTCGGCACCGATTTCATCTGCGTATTTTTTAGTGACTACGGCTCCGCCTACCATAAATTTGCATTCTAATTTTTCCTGTTTTGCCAATTGGATAACATTTTTCATTCCTGTCATAGTTGTGGTCATTAATGCCGACAGTCCGATGATTTGGGCATTTACTTCTTTGGCTTTCTTTATAATAATATCAGCACTTACATCTTTGCCTAAATCATATACCTCAAACCCATGGTTTTTCAGCATCAAGCCTACAATGTTCTTGCCGATATCGTGAATATCTCCTTTCACAGTGGCCAGTACGATTTTTATTTTCATCTCTTCAGAATTTGAAGAACGTTTTTCCAAATAAGGCTCCAGATATTCAAAGGCCGTTTTCATGGTTTCAGCGCTTAATATAAGCTGGGGAAGGTAATATTTTCTTTGCTCATATAAATCTCCTACTTGGGTAATGGCAGGAATGAGGAATAAGTCTACCAATTGGCTCGGGTCATGGCCTTCTTTTATGGCAATTTCAATTAAAGTAATAATACCGTCTTTATTGCCTTTTACCACTGCATCATAAATTTGTTCCGTGACGGGCTTGGATGCAGCATTATTGTTTGTTCCATCATTTGATGTTAAATGTTGTGAGAAATAATGAATATAATGCTTACTGTAAGCGTCTTTTGACGTTAGTACATCACATGCCGTTTTTATATTCATTAATAAATCACCGGATGGATTGGCAATGGCCATGGACAGCCCTTTTCCTATAGCCATTGCCAAAAATGCTGCGTTCAGCCATTCTCTTGCAGGAAGGCCGAAGGAAATATTTGATAAGCCTATGATGGTATTGCACTGTAATTCATTGCTACACCAATCAATTACTTTGAGGGTTTCTTGTGCAGCTTTTTGATTTGAAGATACGGTCATTACCAGCCCGTCTACTACAATATCATCTTTCGTATACCCATATTTCTGAGCTTGTGCATAGATATCATTGATAATTTTAATTCTTTCTTCGGCGGTTTCAGGGACCCCTTTATCATCAATGGGAAGAAGAATAAACATTGCACCGTATTTTGCCGCAATAGGCAACAGTTTTTGGAGTTTCTCGGTTTCTGCCGATATGGAGTTAATTAATGCACGTCCCGGATAAATTCGGAGGGCTGCCTCCAGAACTTCAGGGGAGGAAGAGTCAAGGCATAAAGGCGTATGTACCGAACCGGTAATGGTTTCAAGAACATTTAGCATAGCTTCTTTTTCATTTATGTCGGGCATTCCAACATTGACGTCTAATATGGCTGCTCCTTTCTCTGCCTGGTCCAAGGCAAGATGAAAAATCTCCTCCATGTTATTGTTTCGCAAGCTGTCCTGTAATTTCTTTTTTCCGGTAGGATTGATTCTTTCACCCACAATGGTTAGCGGTTGGTCTAAGCCGATAAAGACGGTTTTTCCGGCAGAAGTAACGGCGCTTATATGCTTTTTTGCAGGTACAACCGGTTTTAGACCTTTTATCTTTTGTTTAATTTGGGCGATATATTCCGGAGTGGTTCCGCAGCATCCGCCAATGAGGCATACACCGTGTTTAATGAAGTCCGGGATGAAGTCGGCAAAAGTATCCGCATCCATGTCAAAGGCGGTATGATCATCCACCAGTTTTGGAAGTCCTGCATTCGGTTTTGCAAGGAGCGGAACGGATGCATATTGGCTCATATCGGCAATAATATCCAGCATGTCGTTGGGACCGGTGGAGCAATTGCAGCCTATTGCATCGGCACCAAGGCATTGCAATGTAATTAGTGCGGTTACCGGGTCAGTACCTGTAAGTGTTCGGCCGTCTTCGTTAAAGGTCATACTTACGCAAACCGGAAGGTCACAGCTTTCTTTTACCGCCAGCAGTGCCGCTCTTGCTTCCTGAATATCCATCATGGTTTCAATAACGAAGAAATCGACGCCGCCTAACAGCAACCCTTGCACCTGTTCCTTATAAATATCGACAAGCTGTTCAAAAGAAATTGGGCCTAACGGTTTTACAAATTGTCCGGTTGGCGCCAAATCTCCGACAACAAAATGGTTTGCTCCCACGGCTTGTCGGGAAAGCTGTGCAAGTCGCCGGTTGATTTCAACCACTTGATTGCCTAATCCATATTCTTCAAGTTTTAATCGGTTTCCGCCGAATGTACATGTGTATACGGCATTGGAACCAGCTTGAATATAACTTTTTTGTATCTCAATAATGGTTTCAGGATGTTCCAGAACCCACTGTTGAGGGCATACGTCATTGGGCATGCCTTGCTTCTGCAATTGAGTGCCGGTGGCACCGTCCAGAATCATAACATTGTTTTGTAAGTAATTTAAAAATGTTTCCCTATTCATCAAAACCAATCCTTTCTATACCTGCAACGGCTAATACCGATTTTTCAGGAATCAGTATATATTTTTCGGTCAATTGAAGGCCGATATTTTGCAGTTTCAACATCTCATAAATAATTTTTTGGTCGGAAAGCGGCAAATCTCCATAACCCGGGCTGAAGCGATGTTTGGTTAGTTTTTTGCCTTCTCTTTTTAATGATTTATTGATAAAATCCATTAGCCAATCCAAGCCCGCATCGGTTTTTTCTGATGCAACGGCGTCTAAAATAAGGCCGACGGATGCGTTGTTATTTTGGACCTCTTTTGCAATTCGTTCGGTTATGGCCGTTCCGGATGTACATGCCATGAATACGACTGCTTGGCTGCTCTCAAGTAGTTTTGCCAGCTTTTCGCTGTGAAAAGCCTGTCCGTTTTCCAGCTTCACATATTCCGAAGTCTTTTCCGTTATGTCAAAATATCCGTAAGCTCCTTGTAACCGGCACAAGCCCAGCCCTAGGTGTATTGCGTTTTTCAACATGTTTGCATGTTCTTTATCGATTTCGGTAGAATTTTTCCGATATCCCAATCGTGCAAGAATCATGCTGTTTTCCGGTTCAGCAGGAATATTTTCGAAATATTGAATTTTGTTATTCATCATATTATTTACTCCGTTATACATTTATCTAAAGTTTTACGTGATAATATAATACCTTAATTAACAATATTTTTCAATAAAAAATGCCATTCTGTTCAGAATGACAGTAAGTAACTCAACCCGTATGTAGAGGCGATTCAAGAATCGCCCCTAAAATATTAATACGGCTTTATAAACATTTGTGTCCAATAGCAAACGCCGTTTTTATTTCTGGCCAATCCTACGCCTATTTCGGTATATGAGCGGCTTAGAATATTGCTTTTATGTCCCGGGGAATTCATCCAAGCATTCATAACCTCTGCAGGAGTTCTTTGACCCTTGGCAATATTTTCACCTGCTGCGGAAAATCTAATACCAAAGGATTCCATCATATCAAAGGGAGAACCATAAGTAGGAGACTGGTGCGCAAAATAGTTTTTATCGATCATATCCTGTGATTTATATCTGGCTACCCGGGATAATTCCCAGTTGGCTTTCAATGCCGGTAATCCGTTCTTTGCTCTTTCCGCGTTTACAAGACGGATGACTTCGTTTTCCTGGGCCTTAATATCGTCGATGTTGGGAATGGTTAATTTTTGGCCCGGATAGATTAAGTCAGGATTTTTTATATGAGTATTTGCAGCAATGAGTTCGCTAATGCCTATTTGATATCTTACCGCAATTTTCCACATGGTATCTCCCGATACTACCGTATGAGTGATGGATTGAGCAAAAGCGGAAGCGGTAGATAACATAATGACTAGAAATAATAGTATTATAATCTTTTTCTTCATATATTAAACACCTCCTTTTAATAGTTTTAGAAAAAGAGGTGTTTTTATGTTAGATATTATTTTCCAACTTAATAATGTACACGCACCAGCCAGAATTTGATTTCTTTATTGCTCCAACCCAAGTCCCACGGTACTCTGTATCTGTCCGTATTATGACAATTTACAAGGGAATAACCTTTGGAATCCGCACCTGTTACAACGGAAATATGAGTGACATCTCCTTTCTTTTCGTATGCTATAAAATCTCCCGGTAGCAATTTGTAAGACGCCCTATATACCTTGTCATAGGTTCCGTATGCAATCACCGAAGCTCTACCGCTGTTTATCCAATAATTTTTAAAGCCTGATGCATTTACCCATGCTCTGGTAGCACCGTTTCCATAGTTCCAAATTTTATTTTTTTTGAATTTTCCGCCTTCAAACAGGATTTGTGACGCAAAATTCGCACAGTCACCGCCAAGAGGATTATAATCTCGGTACTTTTTATTGTAACTGAAATCATTCTCTGCAGTTCCTGCGGCACCGCAGTATAGGTCCGCATAATGTACGGCATCTATTCTGCGTTTGTTTAGGTCGGAAAAGTTTCTTGGTTCTTGCTCCATAATATAGTTTTTGTATTCATCGGTTTTTATATTATCAAGATTTAATGAATCTTCAAACGGATCGGTATACCATTCCTTGGTAATCGTCCATGATTCATCGGTATTTTTAATACTAAGCAAGTGATAGGTGCCGATCCGGAAAAGATTATCCACGTCAGGCTGATCATCGTAAGAATAATGATATTCCGTTGAACGTATAAAATTTGCGGTCAAAATGTCGCCTTTTTGGTTTACATATTTGATTTTAATGACAGACTGAATATCGGTAAATTTAATGCCTTGTTTTTCCGACCAGTTATGTAAATATTTTATCCTCTTTACTTCATGTTCATAAGCCCATGTTCCGTATTTTGTACTAAGGTCATAATGGTATTTCAATGCTTCGGCGTTATTTTCAAGAGCGGCCTTATTACGTATTCTAAAAATATTTTCGATTTGTGCTATAATGTCTTCGGTGACTGCAATACTTTCAACCGAATGAATTTTTCGGGAGATATAAATAACGGAAATTATTAATAACAACAGTATTATAAAGAGGATAGGTATTAGTATTTTTTTTCTTAGTCTGATGACTAAAAACATAATTCACTCCACCGTTTTAAAATATTTTCATAGAATTATATGTAGGCAGCGATTAATAAAGAACAGAAAAAATAAACTATTTGTTGATATTCTCAATGAAGTTGTTTAAAATTATAGGTATATAAATATTTATATAATATTATTGAATTTTACCGGAAATGAGTGAATGGATTGTTTGGTTATGTGGTTCCTTATAAGGACGAATTGAAAGTTCGGGAATATAATACTTTCCGGGCGTATTACTGTAGTCTTTGTAAGACATTGGGGAAAGAATTCAATCAGTTTACCCGTATGGGACTTAATTATGACTTTGTTTTTCTTGCCCTTTTATTGTCTTCCATTGATGATAAACCGGATAAGGTGTATGCGGAAAGGTGTATTGCCGGACCTTGGAAGAAGAAGCCTGTTGTTGAGTACAACCGTAATATAGGTTATAGCGCATACATGAGTATCATGCTTGTATATTTTAACCTTTTGGATGATTGGAAAGACCGGCGTTCGGTTACTGCAGTGCCGGTACTGGTTCCTTATTTAAGACCCTTACATAAAGCACGAAAAGCTTATCCGGAAAAGTATCATGACATAGATAATAGTTTAAAAAAACTTGCCATACTGGAGAAAAATCAATGCAGTCTCATTGACGAAAGCGCAGATGCATTTGCCCTGTTTATGCAGAGCTTGTTTCTTCCGCCTTATATCAGGAATGATAAAGTAAACAGGATATTGGGCTGGCTTGGATATAATCTTGGGCGATGGATTTATATCATGGATGCATTTCATGATATGGAAAAGGATATAAAGCAAAAAAATTATAATCCTATTTTATTGCAGTATCAATATAAAGAGGGGGAAGAACTTAGCGATTTTATAGAAAAAGTAAAGGAGCCTATTGAAAGGTCTCTGACTTTTACATTAGATAACGTAGCAAAAAGTTTTGAATTATTGGATGTAAAATATAATAAAACCATACTGGAAAACATAATATATATGGGGCTCAGACAAAAAATGGAACAAATATTTTTAAAAAGGGGTTGTAAGTCAAATGAAAAATCCTTATGAAGTGTTGGGAGTCCGAGAAGGAGCAAGCGAAGAAGAAATAAAAAAAGCATATCATGAATTGGCAAGAAAATATCATCCGGACCAATATGCCAATAACCCTCTTTCGGATTTGGCACAGGAAAAAATGAAAGAAATCAATGAAGCCTATGATTTTCTTATGAAAAACATAAAAAACAAAGGTGCCGGTGGCCGTCAAAGTTATGGAAGCAGTCAAAGTCAAAGCAGCTATGGTACAGGAAGTTACGGAAACAGTCAATATATACAAATAAGACGTTTCATTGAAATGGGAAATATCGGTGAAGCAGACCGTTTATTGGAATCCATATCCACCAGAGATGCGGAATGGTATTTCTTAAAAGGAGCCGTATTTATTAAACGAGGTTGGTATGACCAGGCATACCGGTATATCCAGCGTGCAGTTCAGATGGACCCTACCAATCCGGAATATCGTGCGGCTTTAAATAATATTTCTTTTAGAAATGCTACCTATCGAAATGTAGGTACCGGCATGGGGTACGGCGGAGGCCTTTCGCCGTGCGATGTGTGTAGTACGTTAATATGTGCCGATTGTTGTTGCGAATGTATGGGCGGTGATTTGATAAGCTGTTGTTAAGCATATCGAACTTAACAAATCATATTATGGATACCTGTTCATATATGGATAAATTCTTTTATTCTGCGCGCTACAGAGTCACGGCGAAGGCAAATAGACATTTAGGCAAAAATACCACGGACGGTATTTTTAGCATCACTCGCAACATGGACGTTGCGTTGATGCGGCCTAAATGGATATTTGACAAGCCGATGAGTCTGTGTTCGAGGGATACCAATTTAGGAATATATGAACAGGTATCCATTATATAACACATTAAGTTACAACATTGACTGTGTTCACTCACCTAGGGAGGGAATAAAATGCCGAATGGATATAAAAAAAATATCGGTAAAAAAGTAGCTTTGGGCGGAACATTAACCGCTTTAGGCGTATTATGTCTTTACCTTGCCAATATACTGCCTACAACAAAGTTAACGTTGGTGGCCATCAGTTCCATGTTTATTTTTGTCATGGTCATCGAGTTCGGGATTAGGTCGGCATTGGCAATGTATGTAGCTACTTCGGTACTGGCATTGGTTATCATGTCTTTTGCTCCTTCGGTTATCTTATATATTATATTTTTTGGTTATTATGGAATTGTAAAATACTATATAGAGAAAATCCATCATTTGGTGCTGGAATGGGTTATTAAAATGGCTTTTTTTAATATGATTATCGGTATTATCTGTTTTCTTGCTTTCAATGTTCCTATGTTTCAAGGGTTGTTGGATACCTCTGCTACCAAGTGGGCCATATGGTCGACGGTGATATTAAGTGAAATTGCGTTTGTGGTATATGATTATGGATATAGTGTAGTTATCAACTACTACATACACAAGTGGCAAAAACTACTTAGGATTTAGGAGGGAATGCGTTGAGATATAAACTTATAACCATTGATATCGATGATACTTTATTGAGAAATGACTTAAGCATCAGCGAAAGGAATATTAAGGCCATACAAGCGGCAGTCCACAAAGGGGTGAAAGTGACTTTAGCTTCCGGAAGAACGACTCAGGCTGTTGCACCTATTCTTGACAGACTTGGTCTTAATCTTCCGGTGATCACATATCAAGGTGCGCGCATTGTTGATGTTAAGAATGGTACGGTAATCTATGAGAAGGAATTGGAGTATCATCAGGCACTTCCCATTATCTGTTTTGCCGAGGAGAGGAATATTCATTGTAATCTTTATGTGGATGATGTAGTTTATATAGAAAAAATGAATCAATGGGCTCAATTGTATAAAGACCGGATCGGTACGGTTACCATAAGAGAAGTAGGAAAGCTTAGCAATTTTTTAGAAGGCAAAACAACAAAAGTAATCTATATTGATGAAAGTGACAGAATACTAAACATAAAATCGCAGATTGAGAAAATCGTGGATGATGATGTCAATGTATTTATATCAAAACCTGAATATTTGGAATTTACTAATAAGCATGCCACCAAAGGCTGTGCCGTGGAATTTTTAGGCAAGTATTTTGGTATAAAAAGAAAAGAAATCATATCCATTGGCGATACCTATAACGATATCAGCATGATCGAATATGCCGGTTTGGGTGTATGTATGAGTAACGGACCCAAGGAAGTGCAGGATATTGCAGATTACGTTACATTATCCAACGAAGAAGACGGCGTGGCCCATGTTATTGAAAAGTTTGTATTGTAGGAGCGACCAGTGGTCGTTCTATTTTTTTCCACAACACATATTTCAGACTTAAACTGATCAGTTCAGCCATTTTCATGACGATGTTCAAACGTGTATTCTGCAAAACCATAAATTCCATAAAACCGCTTGCATTAACAATTCCCGTAATAGAAATATCCCCTGCTTCCGGTAAATCCTTATGGACTCCTAAGCCGGGTTTTAACGGTGTATCTGAAACGGTAATAAATCCTATATGGTCATTTCTTCCAAGGCAAGCGTCAATGGAAATAATAAAAGGTTTATGATGGAATTGATTGATTTTCTCTAAAGTATTTTGAAGGTTTTTTGCATGTACCGGTTCATCCAGTGTGCCATATACATGAACGTTATTATATTTCAAATCACTGAGCTTATATCCTGTAAGGGGACCAAGGCTGTCTCCTGTTGAGCGGTCAGTCCCGATACACAGGATGATAATATCTTGATGATGAAAAGAATCATTCAGATATTTAAATAGTGCGGATGATAATTCAAAAAACGCATTATTTTTCCGACTGTCTACATAAACCGGCTTAGGTTTCATTCATTTATCCTCCCGGAAAGTCATTGATGATATCTGATACATAATTTAAGATAACCAATTCTCAAGAATGTATTCTCCCTTTTTTCTTCTTATGATATAATTATACATATGCGTGGGCAATTATGCCTAAAAGTGAGGTGACGGTATGGAAAGATTCGTAGATAAAAAAGATGTAAAGTTTATTGAAAGCATATTGGACGGAATGCAGGATTGGGTAAGAGTAATTGACCGTGATGACAATATAATCTACGCAAATCGTGCCATGAAAGAAGAATTTGGGGAGAAAACCATAGGGAAAAAATGTTTTGAATTATTGGGCCAATCTAAGCCATGTTCTAATTGTATTTCGAAACGGGCAGCTAAAATTCATCATACTTTTCAAAGGGAAGAAAAAATTAACGGACGTATCTATTCTGTAAGGAGTTCTCCGATAGTAAATAAAGACGGAAAAGTGGAAGCATGCGTAGAAGTGTTGCGGGACATAACGCAGGAGAAGTTAATGGAAGAAAAGTTGAGACAGCAATATAATGAAATGAAGCATGATTTGCAGATTGCGCGGATGATGCAGTATAATCTGCTTCCGGGGGCAGGAAAATTGAGTAATAATCGCGTTGAATTTACCTATACATATATACCTTGTGAGGCAATTGGGGGAGATTTTTTTGATATTTATGAAATTGATGATTCTCATGTAGGAGTTTATGTGGCGGATGTATCCGGGCACGGTGTACCTGCTTCCATGCTTACCATATTTTTCAGGCAGGCCATGAATAAGAGTTTACTGTCTCCTTCTAAGGCTTTGAAAGAGTTGTTTCTAAAATTTAATCATGTAAAATTCAATGAAGAATTTTATATTACCATGTTTTATGCAATTATTGATACGGAGCATATGGAAATAACTTATGCAAATGCAGGCCATCATGCATTGCCGATGTTGATAACCGACGGGCAATTGGAAATTTTAAATGCTGTGGGGATCCCCATAAGTAACTGGACGGATAATGTGGAATATGAGGAGAGCAAACAAAAGCTGAATCCCGGAGACCGTATGATATTTTATACCGACGGTGTGATTGAGGCTGCAAATGAGAAAGGCGAAAGATATGGGGATGTCCGGTTTAAAGAATTTATTTTAAAGCATTGGGCAAAGCATATAGAAATATTCAATACGAAAATGGTGGAAGATATTTATCACTTTAAATCTCAAGGAAAAGCGCAAATAAGTGAGTTATTAGACGATTTAACCATTTTAATTATAGATATGAAGAATTAGTTGCTGGCTTATGTCAACAAATAGGGCTTGCATTTGTTTATGATATCTGCTATAATATTTAACTTTTCTTTGACATTGCCCTCTTAATGTGTTATAATAGGTAACATGAAAACAAAAGAGGGTGATATAGTGATAGAGAAGGATGACCTTTTCAGGGTAAAAAAGAGTTTGGACAGCATAGTAGGCCAAAAAGTTCAGTTAACTGCAAAAAAGGGACGTAAGAAGTCTGTTACCCGTCATGGTGTGATTGAAAGTACTTATCCTAATATTTTTGTTGTAAAACTCGATTCAACCGCTACATCGACTCGGACTGAACGAAGAGTTTCATATAGTTATACCGATATACTTACAAAGACTGTTGAGTTGGTCGTTTGCAAAAATAATAAAACGGTTCAGTGTAACTAAAAGGGCTGTGGCAGCCCTTTTTAGTTTTTTATATATCCCTTTTTATAGCGAGTTGGAGGAATGTTCAAGTGCATCGGCAGGTAATATATGTTGAGTGATATTGAATTTATAAATAATGATATAAAGCAAAAGGCTTAAAATAATACCGTATATGACATCTAGGATGGAATGCTGTTTCAGCATAACGGTAGACATAATGATTAATACCATGGTTATAAAAGAGGCAAATTTAACCCAAAACTTATTTTTTAATGCTTCACATTTTGATAAAGCAATATGTACGGCGACGGAATCCAGTACGTGCATACTGGGTGCACAATTCGTCGGTGTATCTGTGGTGTATATAAAGTAGACCATTCTGGAAAAGATATCGGTACCCTTAATTGCCGGACGAAGATTTTGTCCGTTAGGGAAAATGGCGTAAATGATAAAGCATATGGTCATACCTGAAAACATAAATATGGTAAAGTCATAAAAATCCTTTTTTGATGTAAAACCAAGATAGATCAGTGCGATTATAATATAAATATACCAGAATAGATATGGTATTACCATTTCTTTCACAAAAGGTATATAATCATCCAATCTGGAGTACATATAATATTTCGGTACGGTAATGAGTTTTTCATAAATATTATAAAGACTGAAAATTACTATGTAGTAGGTCAGAATGGAAAAGTGTTTATATTGTTCTAATTTTTCTTTTAGACGTTCCATTGAGTTGCCCCTCCTTATGCTCCTTGTTAACCCACACTATTATATTATACACTATTGTAAGAAAAAAGTTTAGGATTTTTCTAATTAATTTAAAAAAAATAAAATAAAAAGTGGTTAAATTTCAATATAATGGTTAATAATAACATATATACCACAAAATTAAAATTGTTTTTAAGGTTGACAAAATAATAAAAATAAACTACAATAATTCAAGCCATTTTAAAAGAAAAAATTGGGAGGTTACAAATGCAAAAGATTGACAAGGTAAGTAAAACGAACCTGTCAGCTCGCATTTTTGTGCTATTAGCAGCAATGTTGATATCATTGACGGCAGCGGTTTTTAATGTTATTATGGCAAATGTAAAAGAAATTACTATCAGAGATGCAGATAATGTAATTACTGTAAAAACATTGAAATCTACGGTTGGTGAAGTGCTCAAAGAACAGAATATAAATATCAATGATTATGATAAAGTGCAACCTGTACAAGCAGAAATGCTGACAGACGGTATGGAAGTAGTGATCAAGAGGGCCGTACCGGTAAATATTACGGCAGACGGAGCAGAAATATTAATTTATACTACCGCGGAAACCGTAAAAGAAGTTTTGGAGCAGAACAATACCGTTCTGAATGAAAAAGACATGGTAAATTATTCCTTAACCGATCAGATTTTTCCCAATATGAAAATCGAAATAACGAGAGTAACGGAAACCATTGAGACAGTTACCCATTCCATTCCGTTTAATACCATAAAAAGGCCGAATTATTCCATGGAAAAAGGGCAGGACAGAGTCGTACAAGAAGGTTCTGAAGGGCTTGGAGAGAAGCAGTATCTTGTGGTTATGCATGACGGAAAAGAAGTTTCCAGACAGCTTGTTGGAGAAAAAGTATTAATTGAACCCAAGGCCAGAATTTATGAATATGGGACTATAGCAGTTGCCAAGACTTCGCGGGGAGAAACATTCCGGTATAAAAAAGTGCTGGATATGATTGCTACAGCTTATGACTTGAGTTATGAAAGCTGTGGCAAGTTGCCGGGAGACAAGTACTATGGAATTGCAGCAACCGGCATGCCGGTAAGAAGAGGGGTGGTAGCCGTGGATCCAAGAGTTATTCCGTATTATTCCAGGTTATATATAGAAGCACCGGATGGTTCCTGGGTATATGGGTATGCCGTTGCAGGAGATACAGGTAGCGCCATAAAGGGGAATAAAATCGATCTTTTTATGGAGAATGCTACTGAAGTGAAGAATTTCGGGAGAAGAAAGGCTAAGGTATATATATTGGAATAAAAGAATAATCCGACGGGCATGGGAACGGTTTTGTCTATTGCGAAAGCCGTTCCCATGTTTTGCTGTTTTTGGATAAGAGCTATAAGGAGGAGTTTATGGGAAATTTATCATCACCTAAGTTAGTGAAAGAAATCATAAATAAGTACGGTTTTCATTTTAATAAAGGATTGGGACAGAACTTTCTTATTGATGGCAATATTCTTCATCAGATTATAAATGCATCGGAAATTGATCGAAGCACGGGTGTCATTGAAATTGGACCGGGAATCGGAGTGCTCACCCAAGAAATTGCGGAAAAAGCCGGTAAGGTGATTGCCATTGAGTTGGATTCTCATTTGATTCCTATCTTAAAGGAAACATTATCCGATTATGATAATGTTAAGATTATCAATGATAATGCGTTGAAAGTAGATATGAAACGAATAATAAATGACGAATTTAAAAATATGCAGGTAAAAGTAGTGGCCAACCTACCCTATTATATTACCACACCGATTGTGATGAAATTGTTAGAGGATAGACTGAATATTCACAGTATGGTCATTATGGTTCAAAAAGAGGTTGCCGATCGAATGGTGGCTAAGCCCGGCGGGAAAAATTACGGTGCGTTAAGTGTGGCAGTCCAGTATTTTACCCAACCTCGTATTGTCACAGTAGTACAACCGCACAGTTTTATTCCTCAACCTAAGGTATCGTCTACCGTTATAAAATTGGACCTATTAGACCAACCTTTGGTAAAAGTAGAGAATGAAGAACGTTTTTTTAAAGTGGTGAAAGCGGCCTTTGGACAACGTAGGAAAACTCTTGTGAATGCAATAACAAATTCAAAAGATTTCAAAATCACTAAAGAGGAATTGAAAGAAATACTTATTCGTCTAAGTATTAATGAAAATCAACGTGGAGAAACATTATCCATTATGCAATTTGCAGCTTTGTCCGATGCAATTTTTTAAAATTTTTTTAAAAATTACTTTAAAAAAGAAGGATTTTAGAGTATAATATAGAATATGTAAAGAATTAGGGGCAGGATTTTTGTTTGCCTACCATTGTTAAATCTATATCAAAAAAGCTTGTTTTTTTATTTTATGCTATTGTAAATCAAAAATGTAGTATAGAATTACTAAATTATATTTAGAAAAGGGGAAATCGTATGACTGTTAACAAAAAGTTGCAAGAATGGGTCAAAGAAGTGGCAGAAATGTGTCAACCGGATAATATTTATTGGTGTGACGGTTCAGAAGAAGAAAGTAAACGTTTGCTGAAGGAAATGGTTGAATCAGGAATGGCCATTCCGTTAAATCCTGAAAAACGTCCGGGATGTTATTTGTTCCGTAGCCATCCTTCGGATGTAGCACGCGTTGAGGACCGTACATATATTGCTTCAAAAACACAAGAAGATGCCGGTCCTACAAATAACTGGGTTGATCCTGTAGAACTTAAAAAGACCATGACGGAATTGTATACAGGCTGTATGAAGGGAAGAACCATGTATGTTATTCCGTTCTGCATGGGTCCCATCGGTTCTCCAATGGCTAAGATTGGCGTACAGCTTACCGACAGCCCTTATGTTGTAGTGAATATGCGTATTATGACGCGTATGGGCAAACAGGTATTGGAGGCACTTGGTGAAGACGGTGATTTTGTGCCTTGTCTTCATTCGGTAGGAGCACCGTTGGAAAAAGGACAAAAAGACGTAGCCTGGCCTTGTGCACCGATGGAAAAGAAGTACATTAGTCATTTCCCTGAAGAAAGAACGATTTGGTCTTATGGTTCCGGTTACGGTGGAAATGCTTTGCTTGGTAAAAAATGTTTGGCGCTTCGTATTGCTTCCGTAATTGCAAGGGATGAAGGCTGGATGGCCGAACACATGCTAATCCTTCGTATTACCAACCCGAAAGGTGAGAAAAAGTATATTGCAGGAGCTTTTCCAAGTGCTTGCGGAAAAACCAACCTAGCCATGTTAGTTCCTACCATTCCCGGTTGGAAAGTGGAAACCATTGGTGACGACATTGCTTGGATGAGGTTCGGTAAAGACGGAAGATTATATGCGATTAATCCGGAAGCAGGATTTTTCGGTGTTGCGCCGGGTACTTCTATGCAATCCAATCCGAATGCCATGAAGAGCATAAGTAAGAATACTATTTTTACCAATGCTGCATTAACGGATGACGGTGATGTTTGGTGGGAAGGTATCGGTTACGAGGCTCCTGACCATTTAATTGATTGGCAGGGCAATGACTGGACGCCGGATAGCGACAAACCTGCAGCGCATCCCAATGCACGTTTTACAGCGCCTGCAAGTCAATGTCCGGTAATTGCTCCTGAATGGGAAGATCCTGAAGGAGTTCCGATTTCCGCTATTTTAATCGGCGGTCGTCGGGCCAATACCATACCTTTGGTTCATGAAAGCTTTGACTGGAAGCATGGTGTATTTATGGGTTCCATTATGGGTTCAGAGATTACTGCAGCGGCAATTTCCGATAAAATCGGGCAGGTAAGGCGTGACCCGTTTGCCATGTTGCCGTTCTGTGGATACCATATATGTGATTATTTGCAACATTGGTTGGACATGGGAGAAAAAACCGATCCGGATAAATTACCTAAGATATTCTATGTGAACTGGTTCCGTAAGGATAAAGACGGCAAGTTCTTATGGCCGGGATTCGGCGAAAACAGCCGTGTTTTGAAATGGATTTTTGAAAGAGTATCCGGTGAAGCAGAAGCAGTAAAGACGCCGATAGGCTACATGCCCACGGTAGATTCCATTGATTTGAACGGACTTGATGTAAGCAGAGAAGATATGGAAGAGTTGCTCAGGGTGGATAAAGAACTCTGGATGAAAGAAGCAGAGTCCATTACGGAATATTATGCTAAATTTGGCGATAAGCTTCCTAAGGAGTTGGCAGGACAACTTGACGCATTAAAGAGACGTTTACAAGAAGAATAATTGATATATATTTAACAATTAGACGGGTTAACAGCCCGTCTAATTTTTGTGTATTATTTATCTTTTCAGAGAGAAATGGTAGGGACACCATATATGGTGTCCGAGATAAGCATATAAATCTACATGGAATTTTTCGAATAAAAAACTTGAATGCGATTCATCTAAGAAGTATAATATACGTAGTTTTTTGATAACAGGAGGTTTTTTTATGGAACAATTTATGCAGTTGTTTGAAGGAATTATTGATTTTAAATGGCAGTATTTGGTGATGTATGCCATAGGAGCTGTATTAATCTATCTTGCGGTGAAAAAGGATTATGAGCCCATGCTTCTTTTGCCCATCGGATTCGGAGCCATCCTTGTGAACTTGCCTTTAAAATCCATTTGGCAATATGCGCCGGAAGTAGATCAGATAGCTACAAACATTGTACAAAAATATCCTGAGTTGAAGGATTTTTTAGTAGAGAATTTTCACTATATTTTTGATAGCGGTGAAATGTTAAAAGTAGAGCCAGGGCTGCTGCAAATCTTTTTTAATTCCGGTATTCTTACGGAAATTTTTCCTGCCCTTATTTTTGTAGGTGTAGGAGCCATGATTGATTTTACGCCGCTGTTGAAGAATCCAAGAATGTTGTTTTTCGGTGCAGCAGCACAATTTGGAATATTCTTTACGGTGTTAGCGGCTTTGTTGGTTGGTAAAGTCATTCCTTTTGTAAATTTTAACCTTAAAGAAGCTGCTTCCATCGGAATTATAGGGGCTGCTGACGGTCCTACATCCATTTTTGTAGCTTCCAAGTTTGCAAAAGATTTACTTGGCCCCATATCGGTAGCGGCCTATTCCTATATGTCTTTGGTGCCTATCATACAGCCGCCGGTCATTAGGGCTTTGACTACCAAAAAGGAACGTATGATTCGGATGGAGTATAAGGATGTAAAAGTATCCAAAACGGTATTAATTCTTTTCCCTATCGTAATTACCGTAATAGCCGGAATTATAGCACCTATTAGTGTACCTTTGGTAGGGTTGCTGATGTTTGGTAATCTTTTAAGAGAATGCGGTGTGGTGGACAGATTGTCAAAAGCGGCACAGAATGAACTTTCCAATCTGGTAACGCTTTTGCTTGGTATCACCATTGGTGCAAGTATGTACTATGAACAATTTTTGAAAATGGAAACATTAGTCATACTGGCAATGGGATTGGTAGCCTTTATATTTGATACGGCAGGAGGAGTTCTTTTTGCAAAACTGCTGAATTTGTTTTCCAAGGAAAAAGTTAATCCGATGATTGGAGCTGCAGGTATTTCTGCATTCCCTATGTCGTCAAGAATCGTGCAGAAAATGGCAAAGGAAGAAGATCCGTACAACTTTGTTTTAATGCAGGCAGTTAGTGCTAACGTAGCAGGACAGTTGGGTTCCATTATTGCCGGGGCTATGGTACTGGCACTTGTACCATGGTTAGTGACACTGCTGTAAGGAGGTTATATGAATGAGTGAAATTAGTTTGGCATTTCAGTTAATGGTCTATGGCCTTGCCGGAGTTTTCTTGGTATTGATATTGTTTTACTGGAGTATAAAGGCATTGGTGAAGATATTTCCATATAAGGAAGAAGAAAAGCAGGAGTGAATCTCCTGCTCTTTTTTTGAATTATCTACGGGGCTCACTGTTTATGTCATATTTAATTAATACATATGCTGCATTTGTGCGACAGCCCCGTAATGAATATACTGATTTCGGACACCATGTATGGTGTCCCTACAGTGAATACAGATTCGGGAATATATGAATCGTATCTAATGTAGGGCATATTAAGCTAATGGTACTACATGGAAATCCCTACCTAAATATTCGGTCTGGTTAAATATACAGGTAGTCCGTCTTTCATGGTCAATTTGGGTTCTCCCATAATCAGAGGCTTCATGTAACGGATAAGTTCATCGGTAACGTAATTGCCTTCCTCATTAATCCATTCTCTTGGTACCAGTTTTTCCTTATTTGCTATTAAATTTATATCTACTGCTTCAATAGAAACGCCATATTCTTTGTCGGGTTGCCTTTTAAATATCATCATTTTTCCTGTATTTCCGGCTTCAGCGCAAATAACGGCTTGCTTTCCGATTTCATACGCTTCGTTAATATCCGTAAGGGAAGCAATATGGGCTGCACATCTTTGAAGTACATTCAACTCTACAGAACGGACTTTGCACTTCCGTTTGTTTCTTACCGTTTCTTCTAAAACTTTACCTGTTCCGCCAAGCGCTTTGTGGCCGAAAACATCAATAAGACCACTGCTTACGCTTTCACAAATATATTTTCCTGATGCATCTTTAAGGCCTTCCGATACGCACACAACGACATTTTTTTTGCGCTTTTGAACTTCTTTAATATCTTTTATAAATTTATCTATAGAAAACGGAACTTCCGGGAGATAAATCAGATCCGGGCTGTCCGAATAGTTACTTTTTGCGAGAGCGGAAGCAGCGGTAAGCCATCCCGCATTTCTTCCCATTATTTCTATGATGACCACGGAGTCAACGTTGTATACTTCACTGTCTTTGGCAATCTCAAGCACGGACGTGGCAATAAACTTGGCAGCAGAACCGTAACCCGGTGTGTGATCGGTTACTTGGAGGTCATTGTCAATGGTTTTCGGAATGCCGATAATATGGATGGGATATGATATTTTTTGTGCATAATGATTGAGTTTCATAACGGTGTCCATGGAATCATTTCCGCCGATGTAAAAGAAATATCTGATGCCATATTCTTTAAACGTGTCAAATATTTGAGTATATATTTTGTTATCATTCAAGTCAACCGTTGGCAGTTTAAATCTGCATGAACCCAAATAAGCAGCAGGAGTGTGTTTCAGAAGTTCAAGGTCATTGTCTGAAATGAAAGTTTTGGCAAGGTCTATGATGTTTTTATTGATTACTCCTTCAATTCCGTTTATTGTTCCATAAACTTCTTTTATTAGACTGCTGTTTAAAGCCTGTTTAATAACACCACTTAAACTGGCGTTGATTGCTGCAGTAGGTCCTCCGGATTGTCCTACCAGACAATTGCCTGACATTTGGTACATTCTGACACTCTCCTTAGTTTAATATAGTTTTTTATACACATGCACCATAAATAATACATTATAAATCAAAAAAAAGCAACCATACTTCTTTTTTCGTCAAAAATGTGTTATAATATAAAGCCGGTGTAATAATTAATGTGATTGAGGTGGACGGATGTTTGATAAGTTGGATTTTATTGAAGAAAAATATGAAAATTTAAGCAAGAGTATCAGTGACCCTGAAATAATAGCAAACCAAGAATTGTGGAGGAAGTATTGCAAGGAACATGCGGATCTTACTCCCATTGTCAATAAATACAGGGAATATAAAAAATTAAAAGATACCATTGCTGAAGCCAAAGAACTTTTAAATGAAAAACTGGATAAAGATTTTAGAGAAATGGTTGAAGCGGAGTTGGAGGAAAGCAAAGAACAAATTCAAGTGGTGGAGAATGAATTGAAGATATTACTGCTGCCCAAAGATCCCAATGATGATAAGAATGTTATTGTGGAAATTCGTGGCGGGGCAGGCGGAGAAGAGGCAGCCCTGTTTGCAGCGGATTTGTTAAGAATGTATTCCAGATATGCGGAAAGAAAACATTGGAAAGTTGAAATGATGAATTCAAATCCTACCGACATCGGGGGATATAAGGAAGTTTCGTTTATGATTGAGGGGCATGGTGCCTACAGCCGGTTAAAATTTGAAAGCGGAGTTCACAGGGTTCAGAGAATTCCTACAACCGAATCCGGTGGCAGGATTCATACGTCGACGGTTACGGTTGCGGTTTTGCCGGAAGTAGAGGAAGTAGAGGTAGATATTAACCCCAATGATTTAAGAATCGACGTATTCCGTGCCGGCGGTCCTGGCGGACAATGTGTCAATACAACCGATTCGGCGGTTCGGATTACCCATTTGCCGACGGGGTTAGTGGTGTCTTGTCAGGATGAAAAGTCGCAGCATAAAAACAAGGAGAAAGCAATGAAAATTCTGCGTTCAAGATTGTATGAACTGATGCAGCAGCAACAAAATGAAGAAATTGCGCAGGCAAGAAAAAGCCAAGTTGGAACTGGTGACCGGAGCGAAAGAATAAGAACCTATAATTTTCCTCAAGGTAGAGTTACCGATCATCGTATAGGATTGACATTGCATAAGTTAGAAGCTATATTGGACGGAGATATTGATGAAATTATTGATGCATTAATTACAAACGATCAAAGTGAAAAACTAAAAGCACAAGAATAATTTTAAGGGCGACTGTTCGCCCTTTCTTTCATTCTACCATTTCTACAATTTTTAAATCTTTTTCTTTGGAAAGGTCAACATAAGTATTATCGATTTTAAGCAACGGTTTTGATACGTGAAAAGGGTTGATATGCACAATTTCAGCTATTTCACCGGTATTTAATCGGACCAGATCGCCAATGTAATAATTTGCTATGTTTGTTGCAAATATCATTCTATATCTTGGTTCTAATGTTCCGAAAGATTCTGTTTCAAACATTTCTAAAACTTCAAAAGGGGTTTGACGGCTTTTGTAACATCGTTCCGAAGTCATGGCGTCGTAGATATCCACAATTGCAATGATTTTAGCAAAATAATGGATTTGATGACTTTTAGCGTTGATTGGATACCCGGAGCCATCTTCTCTTTCATGATGCATCAGTACTCCAAGCAATATATTTCTATCAATGTTGGGAATATCTTTTAGCATTTTATATCCGACGACGGGATGAGTCTTGATGATTTCAAATTCCTCAGGCTCCAGCTTTCCGGGTTTATTCAGTATTTCCGGGGAAATTTTAACTTTTCCGATATCATGCAAAAGACCTGCTTGAGTAAGTTGTTTTACGGTTATTTCATCCAGTCCAATCCACTTTCCCAATATAGAACTGAGTAATGCAACGTTTATGGAATGAGTATAGGTATATTCATTGACATCCTTGATTTTGCTTATGGTCTCAATGATTTCGCGATTGCTTCCGAAGTTTTCGGTTAAAATATCCGAGATCATTTTTATGTGTTCCATGTCTGGAGGATGATTGGCTCCTACGTCTTTTATAAAGTCTTTTATCAATTCTTTACTTTCATCGTATCTTATGGAAAAATGCGTGCGATTGCTTTCTATTTCTTCTTCTTCAATATCGTAAATAAGAATTTTATGAAACCCTAATCCTTTCAGTTTTTTAATGGTATAATCATTTAGAATGGTATTTTCATAAATAATAACGGAACCAAAATCGTTGATCAGCGTTTGGGCGATAACCATTCCCGGTACCACTTCATCAATGAGAACGTGGATTTTATTATAATGTAAAAAGTTATTCATCATAGGTTCCTCCTGCACACAAAATTATTGCAATGTTGTGGTGTAAGAGATTGAGTGAACAGTTATTTTACTAATATTATAACTTTAAAGTATGAAATTGTAAATATTCTTCTATTGTTACGTTGTGGTGAATAAAATGAACCAGATGCAGATAATAGGAGGAGGATAAAATGGAATATTTAATAAGAGTTAGTGTTATTGGATTTTTATCCGGTTTAATTGGTACCGGTAGTGGTGGGTTGGCGGCTTTTTTTATGGATAAAAAAGGGAACCGCTTTATGAGTTTTGTTTTAGAATTTTCAGCAGGTCTTATGATGGCGGTTGTATGTTTTGACTTATTGCCGGAAGCGTTTGAATTGGGAGGACTTAAGTTTGGTGTCCTGGGTATCATTCTTGGAGCAACGGTTATCATTTATTTAGAAGATGTTTTTAACCGTTTTCATTCCCAAAAAGCTTTGGGTTCCTGTACCGGATTGTTAAGAGCGGGAATTTTAATGGGAATGGGTATTGCACTTCATAATTTGCCGGAGGGTATTGCCATTGGTTCAGGTTTTGGAGCCTCCATCCGATTAGGTTTAGGACTTGCTTTTGCAATCGCTGTCCATGATATTCCCGAAGGATTAGCCATGGCGCTTCCCATGAAGGCAGGAGGAATGAAATCATGGAGAGTGTTAGTGTATACGATATTGGCAGGCATACCTACCGGAGTTGGTGCATTTATCGGTGCACTGCTGGGAGAAATATCGGACAGTATTATATCGTTATGCTTGGGGTTTGCAGGAGGTGCCATGTTATACATTGTTTGTGGGGATATTATCCCGGAATCTAAGACCATTTATAAAGGCAGAATATCGACAATAGGAAACATATTGGGTATAATATTAGGTATAATAATATCGATAAGAACGCATTGAGATGGAAGAGGGAAATGGTTGGAAGAGTTGGAAGAGTTGGAAGAGTTGGAAAGTTGGAAGAGTTGGAAGAGTTGGAAGAGTTGGAAGAGTTGGAAAGTTGGAAGAGTTGGAAAGTTGGAAGAGTTGGAAAGTTGGAAGAGTTGGAAGAGTTGGAAAGTTGGAAGAGTTGGAAGAGTTGGAAGAGTTGGAAGGTCGGAAAGTGGAAGAGTTGGAAGAGTTGGAAAGTTGGAAGAGTTGGAAAGTTGGAAGAGTTGGAAGAGTTGGAAGAGTTGGAAAGTGGAAGAGTGGAAGGTGGAATGGATAAATAGTATATTAGTATAGGGATTGTTGTACAAAATATAAAATGGGTTGGCTATGTATTCACTGTAGGGGCACCATACATAACTTTGTTTTCCATATGCACCGGTTTGTGCAACAGTTCCGTAATGAGATTTGGAGTGATATGTTTGAATACAGAAATACTAAAGATTAATGCTGATAATATTGATCAGGAAAAAATCGAATTTGCAGCCCGGATATTGAGGAACGGCGGAACGGTAGCATTTCCCACGGAAACGGTGTATGGTTTGGGGGCCAATGCTCTGGACGAAGTTGCAGTACGAAAAATATTTCATGCTAAAGGACGACCGGCAGACAATCCGTTGATTGTACATATTTCGGATATGAAGCAATTGGATAGGCTTGTTCGCGAAATACCTGATAATGCTATAAAGTTAGCGGAAAGGTTTTGGCCCGGGCCTTTGACATTAATTTTTAAAAAATCAGAGATTATTCCCGATGTCATTTCGGCAGGCTTGGAAACAGTCGGTATCCGATTTCCGTCCCACCCAATCGCTCAGGAATTGATTCATGCGTCCCATGTTCCCATTGCTGCACCCAGTGCCAATGTTTCAGGGAAACCCAGTCCTACGATTGCACAGCATGTGATTGACGACTTGATGGGCAAAGTGGATGTGATTATCGACGGGGGAAGCGTAAAGGTAGGCGTGGAATCAACGGTACTTGATATAACAGGGGGAATTCCTGTTCTTTTAAGGCCCGGCGGAGTGACGGTAGAAGAATTAAAGTCGGCAGTAGGAGAAGTGATGATTGACCCTGTTGTGTTGGATAAAGTAACCGATCATGTTATACCACGAGCACCGGGTATGAAATATACACACTATTCTCCTAAAGCACAAGTAATTGTGGTAGAGGGGGAGGATGAAAAGGTTATACAAAAAATAAATATGTTGACGGAACAAAGTAAGAAAGCAGGGCTTAAAGTCGGAGTAATGGCAATGGATCATACCTTACACTGTTATCATGCCGATTGCATCTTATCTGTTGGAAATAAAGAGCTTCCCAGCACCATTGCGGCAAACCTTTTTTATACGCTTCGAGAGTTTGACCGGGCAGGAGTTGATATTATTTATGCTCAGTCGGTAAGTGAAAAAGGCATAGGTCTTGCAATCAGAAACCGGCTTAACAAAGCCGCAGGATATAATATTATTAAAGTTTAAGGAGAGGGAATATGGCTCACAAAAAGCATATACTTTTTATTTGTACCGGCAATACTTGTCGGAGTAGTATGGCAGAAGCCTTATTTCGCAGGATGTTAAAAGAAAACAATATGCATAATGTGGAAGTGGATTCAGCGGGAGTGGCAGTCTTTTTACCCTCGGGTGCAAGTGAAAATGCCATTGAAGTGATGAGAAGAAAAGGTATTGATTTATCGGAGCATCGAGCAAAACAGGTTACCCAAGAAGACATTCAGCAAGCGGATCTCATACTGACCATGACGGTAGGCCATCGTGAAAGGTTAACACGGCTATACCCTTATGCGGCGGATAAGATATTTACATTGAAGGAGTATATAAGTAATGAGACGGATCTTCATGATCTTGACATTCTTGATCCGTTTGGCGGAGATATACACCATTATGAACAATGTGCGGATGAAATATATCATTGTCTTGAGAGTTTAATTCCGAAGATCAAGGATGAATGGGGCTTATAAAGTAAAGGGAGGACTTTCTTTCATGAAGGTAGAAATTACATGGATGACTCTTCAAGACATAGAGGATGTTATTGAAATTGAAAACAGGAGTTTTTCAACACCATGGACCAGAAAATCATTTGAAGAAGAACTGTTAAACAATAAGCTGGCGGTTTATTTTGTAGCAAAAGCGGATAATAAAGCCATTGGTTATGCAGGGATGTGGAAAGTCCTTGACGAGGGACATATTACCAATATAGCGGTTCATCCTGGCTATCGAAGGTTAAAGATTGGAAGTGCATTATTAAAAGCGTTAAAACAATATGCGAAAGAAAATAATATTCATAGTATCACCTTAGAGGTGAGGGAAAGTAACATTGCGGCACAGAAATTATACAGTAAATTTAACTTTGAAGTGGTTGGCCGAAGGAAAGCATATTATGAGGATGACCATGAAGATGCGTTAATTATGACATGTGATATGCTCACATAACCTATGTAGGGGTGAACTGTGTTTGTCCGTACTGGATTAATCAACAACGGGGGGATAGCATTGAAAAATAATGTGAAAGAATTGACTTACGAACAATTGCAGGTAGAGTATGATCCAAACCTGCTTGGCTTTGAAACAACGGAGGAACTGGAACCTTTATATGATATCATCGGGCAGGACAGGGCTGTTCGTGCAATGGAAGTCGGGCTTAAAATCAAGGTACGTGGGTATAATATTTATATATCCGGTTTAAGTGGTTCCGGCAAAACAACTTTTGCTGAGGCATATACGAAAAAATTGGCTGCCAATGAACCAAAACCGGATGATTGGTGCTATGTTTATAATTTTGACCATCCTTCTCAGCCCATTGCCATTCATTTGCCGGCCGGGAAGGGGAAGGAATTTAAAAAAGATATGGAAAGATTTGTGGATATTATAAAGAGCGAAATCCCAAAGGCGTTTAGCAGTGATGACTATGAAAAAGAAAAGGCAAATATTATAAAAGAATTTCAAAACAGACGTGGTCAGCTTATAGAGCAGCTTAATAAAGATGCAGAAAAACAAGGATTTAAAGTCAAAACTACCAATGCCGGAATTTATTTTTTGCCTATTATAGAGGGAAAAACCCTTACCGAAGAAGAGTATGAGGAGTTGGATGAACAATTTAAGACCGAAATAAGAGAAAAGTCGCAACAACTTCAGATTGGGACCTTAGATATTATTCGAAAAATAAAAAATATTGAAAAAGAAGCGGAAGAAAAAATCAGCGAGTGGGAGCATAAAATAGCCTTATTTGCAGTAGGAATGCATATCAATGATTTAAGGGATAAATATAAAGATTATAAGCAAATTCTTGAATATTTGGAAAAATTACAAGAAGATATTTTGGAAAATTTAGAAGATTTTATGGAAGACGGTTCTGAACATGAGCAGTCACAAAATCTGTTATGGTACGCATTATCGTCGGAAGAATACGGTCCGGAAGAAAAATATCAGGTTAATTTACTTATCGATAACAGTGAAAGTGTTGGTGCTCCTGTAATCACGGATTTCAATCCTACTTATTATAATCTTGTTGGAAAAGTAGAATATGAAAATGAATATGGAGCGATGAATACGGATTACACGATGATAAAGCCCGGTTTGTTGCATCAGGCAAACGGCGGGTATCTTATTTTACAGGTTGACGATGTCTTAAGAAATCCGCATTCCTGGGAAGCTTTAAAAAGAGCGTTAAGGACAAGAAAAATAACCATTGAAAATCTGCAGGAACAGCTGGGATTAGTGGCGATATCCACTCTTAGGCCCGAGCCCATACCGCTCAATTTGAAAGTTATATTAATAGGCAGCGCAGATATTTATCAATTTTTACTGGAATACGACGAAGATTTTGAAAAGTTGTTTAAAATTAAAGTGGATTTTGATGAAGAAATGGATAAAAATGAAGAAAATATTTATAAGCTGGCAAGATTTATCAGTTCCTTTTGTAAACGGGAGAAAACTCTGCCTTTTCATAGTACGGGGGTAGCAAAAGTTATTGATTATAGTTCAAGATTAGTAGAGGACAGAAGAAAACTAACAACACGTTTTAATGATATTGTAGAAGTGCTTGTAGAATCAGCCATGTGGGCCGATGTGGAGAAAAGCGATTGTGTGTATGCGGAGCATGTGAACAAAGCCATTAAAGAAAAAGAATACCGATCCAATCGGTATGATGAAAAACTGCTGAAGTTAATTGAAGAAGGTACCATTATGGTGGATACCGAAGGATTTGTTGTAGGCCAGATTAACGGACTTTCCATATTGGATATGGGAGACTATTGTTTTGGTAAGCCTTCTCGTATTACTGCCAGTACATATATAGGAAAAAGCGGAATTGTAAATATTGAACGTGAAGTTGAAATGAGTGGCACTACCCACAGCAAAGGTATCCTTATTCTTTCCGGATATATCGGACAAAAGTATGCGCAGGAAATGCCGTTATCTTTAACAGCCAGTGTTTGCTTTGAACAGTTATATAGTGGAATTGACGGTGACAGTGCGTCCAGTGCGGAATTGTATGCCATTTTATCAAGTCTTTCAGAGGTACCGATTAATCAGGGAATAGCGGTTACGGGTTCGGTGAATCAAAAAGGTGAAATTCAGCCCATCGGTGGAGTGAATCAAAAAGTAGAAGGCTTTTTTGAATTATGCAGGGTAAGAGGATTTACAGGAACGCAGGGGGTCATTATTCCCCATCAAAATGTGGTAAATTTAGTTTTGAAAAAAGAAGTGCTGGAAGCAGTGAAAAACGGAAAGTTTCACATTTATCCGATAAAAACTATTGATGAAGGAATTGAAATTCTTACGGGAGTAAAGGCAGGAAAACGAAAGAAAGACGGTACCTATCCAAAAGGCACGGTTAATTATAAAGTATATGAAAAATTAAAGAGTTTTGCGGAGAAAAGCAAAGATGGCTTTTAATCACAATTACCAAAGGGAAAGAGAGGAAAAACCATGAATCATAATCCTGATAAAGAAGATATATTGATACTGGGAATAGAAAGTTCATGTGATGAAACGTCGGCAGCAGTTGTCAAAAACGGCAGGGAGCTTTTATCCAATGTTATTTCGTCACAGATAGAATTTCATCAAAAGTTCGGCGGTGTTGTCCCTGAGATTGCTTCAAGAAAACACATAGAGGTTATTAATATGGTCATTCAGGAAGCGTTGGACAGTGCGAACGTTACATTTGATGATATTGATGCCATTGGAGTAACATATGGTCCGGGATTGGTAGGAGCGTTGCTCATTGGCGTATCAACGGCAAAGGCGCTTGCATTTGCTTTAAATAAACCGTTGATAGCCGTTCATCATATTGAAGGACATATTGCTGCCAATTATTTGGAACACAAGGATTTGGAGCCTCCTTTCATTTGTCTGGTTGCATCCGGAGGACACAGTCATATTGTTCATGTAAAAGATTACAGTACTTTTGAAATCATGGCACAAACAAGAGATGATGCCGCTGGGGAGGCTTTTGATAAGGTGGCAAGGATTCTGGGATTGGGTTATCCAGGAGGGCCTCTTATAGATAAACTTGCAAAGGAAGGAAATAAAGCGGCGATATCCTTTCCAAAGGTTCGATTTGACAACGGGAGTTTGGATTTTAGTTTCAGCGGAATAAAAACGGCTGTGCTTAATTATATTAATAAGTTGGAACAAACCGGTCAAAAGTATAACAAAGCGGACGTAGCAGCAAGTTTTCAACAGGCAGTGGTTGAAGTGCTTGTGGAACATTCCGTTGAGGCAGCAAAAAGAGTTCATTTAAATAAAATTGTTTTAGCAGGGGGTGTTGCCGCTAACAACGCACTTCGACAATTAATGAAAATAAAAGCCCGGGAAAACGGGATGGATGTGAAGATTCCTTCCCCTGTTTTATGCACGGATAATGCAGGAATGATTGCCTGTGCCGCATATTATGAATACCGGTCCGGAAATGTAGCGGATATGACATTAAATGCCATTCCGAATTTGCGTTTAGGTATGAGATAGTTGTTATTATGTTTACAAGATGAATCGTTTTCCACAGTGTTTTTTATGTTGAAATGTGTCGTGTGAATATTGTGGAAAATTGGCTGTTCTTGTAGTAAAATAAACGTTTGGCATGTGTGGATAACTATGTGGATATTGTGGATTAGTGAAAACAGGATGTGCATCATTATTATTAGTTTATGTTAATGAGTTAGGAAAAATTACTGAAAAAGAAAAACAATACTTTTCCATTTCAGCTGGGAATGTAAATAATTAAGTGTATTTAATTTATTTTGGTCCTTCTTGAGCAAGAAATTTAAACATATATTAAGTTTACAGAATATAACAAGTAAATCTTTACATTAGATAGCATTGCCAGTTTTATTCAAGTTTATGCATAGATTTGAATAATTCTGGCAATACTATTTTAACATGGTGAGTTATGCATTTACAATATATTTTACAAGCTAACTCTCCGACAAAGGACTGCTATGCTACTTTCTTAGAAAGTAGCGGCCTTGAGGACAGAGTAAAACTACCTACTAAATGTAGTTTTCTAATCGTTCCGGAAATAGAATCAATAACTGACTTAATACGTAGATGAATAATACATTACTCCTAACCAAAACTTATTCGATCCCTTGGTATTTGAATAGGTATTTCTTCAAATTCCGTTTTAATCGTTTTTTGATTATATCCATTACGGCTATTATCAGTTGCTTTGTTTTTTACATCATTCTTCGAATATCCTAATTTTACTTCAAGTTCAGCTTCAAGCATTTCCTGGATCAAATCTTTAAAGATGTCTTTTAGATAAGCACTAATATCTTCTACACTCTTAAAATCATTTCCTTTTAATAATATCATAGATACACATATAAAAACTTTTTGAAGATTTACAGGATTATAAGTTATAGCTTTAATCTTTTAAATATTTATAATAATCTCTTAACATTTAATACATAAAGTGTTATTATGTTAATATATAGGTGACAGATATTTTTTAAGAAGGAGTGAACAATATATGTTTAATAAAAATAGTGTCCTTTTTAAATGGCTAATTTCATACCTCGTACTTATAATTTTATTTATTATTGTAATGGTTAGTATCTATTCTACCACAAGAGATATTGTTTTAAAGCAAATTGATGCATATAATACAATTCAGTTAAAGCGAATTGTTAAGGACCCCATTTAAGATTGGACAAATTGTATAAAAATGTAATACAATTTGTATAAGGGGTGAAATGGCTTATGAAGAAATTTACAGTAGAACAAAAGTTATCTGCAATTAAAGATTATGAGGCAGGAATTAAAGTAGCAGAGATATGTAGGAAGCATAACGTTAATCCAAATACTTTCTATAAATGGAAAGGGAAATATGAGGAAGCAGGAATTGATGGTCTTGCGCCTAAAGTGATAAACAATGTCATCAGTTCAAAAGAGTCGGAACTCCGGAGAGAGAATGAAGAATTGAAGAAACTTTTAGGGGAGAAAGAATTAGCAATAAAAATATATAAAGACCTATTAAAAAAAACGAACCCGGGCTTAAAGATAGATTAGAAATAGCAGAGAAATACATAAGAGCAGGATATGCAGTGAGAACGGTATTAAAGTTAGTTAAAGTAGCACGCAGTACTTATTATTACTGGAGGAGTTTAAAAAATAGGAGAAAAACATTAAAGGAAAACAAGCAATGGAAAAAGCCTCCGGGATACTCCCTGGATGAGGATGGGAAAAAAATAAAAGATGAAGAGATTATTTCAAGAATAAGGGAAGCAATAAGCGGAGAGTACAGTTGCTACGGGTATAAGAAGATAACAGTTTATCTTAGGAGTCAGTACAAAATAAAAATAAATAAGAAGAAGGTATACCGGTTAATGCGAGAAAATGGGTTATTGAAGCCAAGGAACAGAAGATATGCCCATAGACGCAGGATAGACGACAGAAAAGTAGAAAGGCCGGATCAAATGTGGGCAACAGATATAAAGTATGGCTATATAGCAGGAAGTGGCAGGACATTTTACATAATCAATTATATAGATGTATTTACGAGAGAACTTGTTGGAAGTTATGCTAGTTATAGTATAAGTACAAAAGCAGCAATCAAGACTTTAAACAAGGCAATTAAAGAGAGAGGAATAAATCCGATAGGGCTTATTCTAAGGAGCGATAATGGTTCGCAATATATAAGCAAAGAGTTTGAAGAATACTGCAAGATAAAAGGAATATATCATGAATTTACCCATGCAAGGAGTCCGGAAGAGAATGGGCATGTAGAGGCGTATCATGGGATACTTGAGGAAGAATTACTGAGCAGGAGTGAATTTGACAGTTTGGAAGAAGCGAAGGCAGTTTTAGCAGATTGGGAAGATTTTTATAATAACAGGAGGTTACACTGGGGACTTAAACTAAAGACTCCGAGGCAAGTGTATATGGAATTTATGAATAAAACTGAGATTGTAAAAGAAAAAGTAAGTTAGTGTCCAATATTAAGGGGCCAAAGCAATTTTATTCAATATCTATGATACTTGGAGCGGAGAAGAAAATATGACAGATATCCATAGAAAAAAGAATAGCTTATTGCGTATTGCAGCAACGGTTTTATTATTTATATATCTTTGCTTTTTATTTTGGCGATTGTTTTTTTATGCTTATGATAATATTCATAGGAGTCAATTTAGTGAAATGAAATATAATATCGTTCCATTTAAAAGTTTGGTTGAGATGGTAACTTCTTTAAAGAAATATGGCTTTATAGCATGGGGATATAACTTATTTGGAAATATCGTTGTATTTATCCCATTGGGATTTCTTCTTTTATATGTTATTGATAATAAGTTTCAAAAGATAATGCTGATTTCATTTTGCATCATATTATTTGCAGAACTAATGCAGTTGGTATCCCGTCTTGGAATATTTGATGTTGATGATATCATCCTTAATCTTCTGGGGTGTCTAGTCGGATATTTTATCAATGGTTCTATTGGGCGGAAAAGATTTAATGGCAGAGTGAGATGATAAATAAAAGATAAGCTTTATCATATTGACCATAATTCTTTGTACAGTTATAGCGTCAGCAACATATTTTATTATCACCATTTCTTGAGGAAGATAGACAAATAAAAAATATTCCATTAAGATTTATTGCAGAAACTTTTGGTGCTTCAATCACATGAGATGAAAAGACAAGCTCAGTTGAGATCAAAAACAATGATGTAGAGGTCAATATAACTATTGGACAAAAGACTTTCATTGTAAACGGTAAAAATAAGGAGACTGATGTTGCACCGCAAATCATTAATGGGAGAACATTTTTGCTGTTAAGTGCGTTGACAGAAGCGATGAATAAGCAGGTAGAATGGGATGAAGAAACAAAGATGATTATTATTGGAGATAGTAAAGCTGCTATAAATGAGATTAAAGATAATACGTTACTTTATAGTGTTTTTCCAAATATTATGGTACTAGAGATGAATGACTGATCAACTTTATTTTTATTATTGTATTAAATTGTCAAGAGTGACAAGGAGTTTTTATGGAAACATTAGTTATAAGCTTTGTACCAACAATTATGAAGAATGATAGAATTATGGTTCCATATATCTTTAACAGTTTCACTATTTTTAATTTATAGGTGATAATTTATATAATATAAAGAAAGGGTGTTTATTAATGAAATATCAGATTAAACAGAAAATATTCTCATTAGGAGACAAGTTTATTATTAAAGATGAGTTTGGTAATGAAAAGTATTATGTCCAAGGGAAAGTGATATCTTTAGGTGATAAGCTTACAATGTTTGATATGCAGCAAAATGTACTTGCATATATTGAACAGGAGTTATTCAGGTTTTTGCCTACGTATAATATTTATATTAACGGTATGCATATAGCAAGAGTAAGAAAAGAATTTACTTTATTCCAATCAAAGTTTACTATTGAAAGTAGTAATGGACATTACACAGTACAAGGTGACTTCTTTGCTCATGAATTCATTATTTATAAGAACAATTCTGTTGTTGCTACAGTGAGTAAAAAGTTTTTCTCGTTTTCTGATACGTATGGTGTCGATGTAAATGATAATGAAGACCAGGTATTCATATTAGCTCTTGTGATAGTGATTGACCAGGTGCTTCATGATAATAAGAAAAATAACTCGTAATGAGATGTAATATGGAGATATTAGATGAGGTGATAAGAATGAAATACGAATGGAGAAAGCAAGATAAGGAATTATATTTGCCAAAGAATAAACCTGAAACTATTATTGTACCAAGATTTAACTTTTTTATGTTGAATGGTAAGGGGAATCCCAATGGGGAGGAATTTTCCGAAGCGGTTGGTGTATTATATTCCTTGGTATATGCTGTAAAGATGCTTCCGAAGAAGGGGATTACTCCCGAAGGTTATTTTGACTATACGGTATTCCCGCTTGAAGGGGTATGGGATTTGACAGAAGAAGCCAGAGGGTTAGACATATTGGACAAGGATAGCCTAATATATACAATTATGATTAGGCAGCCCGATTTTGTGACAGAAGAATTGGCACAAGAAGTGATAAAAATGGTAAAGTTGAAAAAGCCACATCCCTTACTAGACCAAGTGATATTTACCGGTATGGAAGAGGGACTCTGCGTTCAAATGTTACATGAGGGCCCTTACGATGATGAACCGAATAGTTTTGCAATTATGGAAGAATACTGTGAACAGAACGGTTTAAGACGTGTGAGCAAAGTTCACAGAGAAATCTATCTTTCTGACCCTCGGAAGACTGAGCCTAGTAAGTTAAAAACGGTGTTACGTTTTAGTGTTGAACGTAAGAGTATATAGGAGGCAATTTGAAATTATGATAAAACATACTGTTATGTGGAAATTAAAAGAGTATGTTGGAGGAGCAAATAAAAAATCAATATGAAATATAAAAAATTTGCATTTGCCACTGCGATTTTGCTTATATTAGATTCCATTGTCGTCATTTCATTTATGGTGGAGTTGTAAGTTTTTGTGTATTTACACCAAGAATATTTTCCGTTTTCACATAGTCTGACGTTCCCGCGTTTGGTGTGCGACAACCCTTTCGTTGTGTGTTGACAAATAGTAAAATTATGTTTAAATTTATATTGGTACTATAAATAATACTATTAATTTTAGAAGAGGCATGAGAAATGGATTCAAAAGTTTTAAGAGTATTGGAATATCACAAAATTATCGAGCAATTAATGGATAGAACTACTTCGGTATTAAGTCGTGAGCTCGCACAACGGCTTCAGCCTTCGGTTGAGATTTCAGACGTTGTGGAGTTACAGCAGGAAACCAGTGAGGCCGTAAGTATGATTATGCGAAAGGGAAGCCCTCCGATATACGGATTAAGTGACATAAGAGGTTCACTTAAAAGGGCGGAAATTGGTTCTGTTTTAAGTCCGAAAGAGTTACTTCAAGTGGGGCAGGCCTTAAAAATAGCGAGGAATATAAAACGTTATGTCGGAGAGGACAGAAAGTCGGAAGTATATCCCGTTATTGATTCCCTTACAGAACAGCTTAAGCCTTTTAAAGATATTGAAGAGAGTATTCAGCAATGTATTATCGGAGAAGATGAAATTGCAGACAATGCAAGTCCTGAGTTAAGCAATATCAGAAGGCAGATGAGAAATGTTCAAAATAGGATAAAGGATATCCTTCATCAGATTATTCATTCCCCAAAGTATCAGAAATATCTTCAAGAGCCTATTGTCACCATGAGGGGAGACCGATACGTCATACCGGTAAAGTCGGAACATAAGGCGGATGTCCCCGGTTTACTGCATGATTCTTCTTCCAGTGGAGCGACTCTTTTTATTGAGCCTATGGCGGTGGTGCAGGCGAATAATGAGCTTAGGGAATTGGCAAGCAAGGAAAAGAATGAAATAGAACGCATTTTGGCGGAATTAACGCGCATGGTACAGGAGAATGTGAATGAAATACGTACTAATGTGGACAATATTGCGAAGCTGGACTTTATTTTTGCAAAAGCAAAGTTAAGTATTGATATGAATGCAGTAGAGCCTGTCCTCAATGAGAACGGGTACCTGAACATTAAGAAGGGTAGGCATCCGTTACTTGATCCAAAGACCGTAGTAGCTACCGATATTTATTTGGGAAAGGATTTTGATACGCTTGTTATTACCGGCCCTAATACAGGCGGTAAAACGGTGACCTTAAAAACCATTGGATTATTTACCCTTATGGCCCAATCCGGGCTTCATGTACCGGCAAATGACGGCACGGAACTTTCGGTGTTTAAAAAGGTTTTTGCGGATATTGGGGATGAACAAAGCATTGAGCAAAGCCTGAGTACCTTTTCATCTCACATGACGAATATCGTAAAGATCCTTAAAAAAGTGGATGAACATTCGTTGGTTCTTTTCGATGAACTGGGAGCCGGTACGGACCCGGTTGAAGGAGCGGCCTTGGCTATGGCTATCCTTGAGCATCTTCGTCAGAAGGGCGCTAAAACCGCTGCCACAACTCACTACAGTGAATTGAAGTTGTTTGCTTTATCCACAGAAGGCGTGGAAAATGCTTCCTGTGAGTTTAATGTGGAGACCCTTAGGCCTACTTATAAACTGCTTATTGGCGTACCGGGAAAAAGTAATGCTTTTGCCATATCGAAACGGTTAGGATTGGATTCGGCAATCATCGATCGGGCAAAGGAATTCCTTTCTCAAGAAGATGTAAGGTTTGAAGATGTTATAAGCAGTTTGGAAAAAAACAGGCAGATTGCCGAGCAGGAAAAGGAAAAAGCTATAGCCTATAAGCGGGAAATTGAGCAGTTAAAAAATGAATTGTCAAGACAAAAAGAAAAATTGTTGTCTCAAAAAAATCAGATTCTTGATGAAGCACGGCGTGAAGCAAGGAAAATTATAGCCGAGGCGCAGGAAGAGGCCGAAGAAATGATCAAGGAGCTTCAGCGTATCCAGGCAGAAAGAGAAGAAGCAGAAAGGAATAAGGCTATTGAACAAGCCAGAATGAAACTCCGAGCCAAAATGAACGAAATTGATGAATCACTTTCTGAAGCTGCTTTTCCTAAGGAACGATATGCTAAGCCGCCTAAGAATCTAAAGCCCGGAGACTCGGTTTTGATTGTCAATTTGAATCAGAAAGGAAGCGTGCTGAAAGCGCCGGAACCAAATGGTGAAGTGCAGGTACAGGCAGGAATTCTGAAAATCAATGTTCATTTATCCAATTTAAGATTGTTGGAAGATGACAGCTACAAAGAATCTCTTAACAATATATCCAAAAGGAATGCTATTAATAAATCTGCTACTGTAAGTACTGAACTGGATATAAGAGGGCAAGTTCTTGAAGAGGCCATACTGAATGCCGAAAAATTTTTGGATGATGCCGTATTGGCATCATTAAAACAGGTAACCATTATTCATGGAAAAGGTACGGGCGTACTTCGTGCAGGTATTCACAAAATGTTGAAAAATCATAAATATGTAAAATCATTCCGCTTGGGTAAGTACGGTGAAGGGGAAAGCGGCGTGACAATAGTGGAGTTGCAGTAAAAATTACCTTTTTTTAAATTTTTTAAAAAAAGTGCTGACAAACCGGTACCAAAAACGGTATAATCTTAATTAGAGCAGATAAAAAAGGATATCAGCAAATTGAGGTGTACGGATTTGTTAAATTCAGTTTTTTCGTTTATATATCAATACATGAAAGTGATAAGACTGACCGATATTATAGATATAGCAATTGTGGCATTTGTCATCTATAAGGGTGTCCGGTTAATACGGGAAACAAGAGCCGAACAGCTTATTAAAGGCATTGTCATTTTATTGGTTGTTACTCAAGTAAGTGAATGGCTGCAGTTAAATGCAATTAATTTTATTCTGAAAAATACCATGCAGGTTGGTGTCACTGCATTATTGGTGGTTTTTCAACCGGAGCTTAGAAGAGCGTTGGAACATGTGGGGAGAAGTAAGTTCGGTAATTTATTTAATTTTGATGAAAATGCGGAAAATGATATTGCCAAGGTAATTGAAGAAATTGCAAAAGCCGTTCAAACCTTATCACAAAATCGCATCGGGGCTTTAATTGTCATTGAGAGGGATACCAAAATAGGGGATATCATAAGGACAGGTATTACATTGGATTCTTCCATCAGTGCAGAATTATTGGTGAATATTTTTGTACCTAATACGCCGCTTCATGACGGTGCTGCTATTATCAGAGAAAATAAGATTAAAGCTGCTGCTTGTTTTTTACCCCTTACCCAGAATCAAGAATTAAGCAAGGAATTAGGGACCAGGCATAGAGCGGCTTTAGGAATATCGGAGAATTCCGATGCAGTTGCTATTGTGGTATCAGAGGAAACCGGTAAAATATCCGTTGCGTTGTCAGGCGATTTAACCAGAAATCTTACTGTAGAAACCCTTAAGAAAGCTTTAAATAAGACTCTTCAACCAAATAGAAGTAAGAAAACCAAAAATAAGCTATTATTATGGAAGGAGAAAATCGGTGAACGAGCTACTAAAAAGGGATAGTACATTAAAAATTATATCGGTACTTGCGGCAATTCTTATTTGGATTTATGTTGTTGATGTTCAAAATCCCGAGATTGAGATAACGTATAGGAGTGTCCCTGTTAGTTTTGTTAACAGAGAATCGTTGGCGGAGTTTGGTTTAAGTATCGTGGATGAGATTACCCCAACCATTGATGTGCGTGTGAGAGGCAGGAGGAAGGTCTTATCGGATGTTAAAAATTCAGATATACGGGCTACCGCTGATCTTATTGGGTATAACAGAGCCGGTGATTTTTTTGTTCCTGTACAAGTACAAGTACCGGATAGTTCAGTATTGGTCATTGACAAAAAGCCGTATACGGTTCCGATAAAGTTGGATAAGATTATTCAAGTACAAAAGGCAGTGAATGTTAATCCCATAGGGAAGTTGTCAGATTCGTATATGGCATCGGAGCCTGTGGTTACACCGAATATGGTTGTTTTAGAAGGTCCTGCGGTTATTCTTAATACGGTGGATAGAGTATGTGTTGACGTCAATTTGGAAGATGTTAATGATGATATTATTGTGAAACCGAAAATAAAATTGTTTAATAAAGACGGAGAAGAAATTGTTGATCATAACATTAAAAAAGATGTAGAAGTAGTGGAAGTACGATATAAAGTAATGAAAGTAAAAACGGTTCCTGTTATGCCTAATTTGACAGGAGAGTTTAGTGTGTTGGATGCAGCAATGGAAAAAACGGAAGTAATACCGTCTAATATCAAAATTGCAGGAGAGAAAGAGATAATAGATAATATTACGCAAATTGCAACTCAAGCAGTTGATCTAAGTCAAATAACGGATAGTACGGAATTAGATATTCCGGTTATTATTCCTGACGGTGTTCACGCAGTAGATAATGTGTCTTCGGTCAAGGTTAAAATTGATGTGAAAAGACAAGCCGAACAAAATGTTTCGATGAACAATGATTCATTACAGAAAAACTTTAGTAGCAGCACCGATACGGAAAATATGGCACCAAATGAATAAACGGATAGTAATATATAATAGAACAATTTACCATTTACATTTATCATGGGGTGGTTTTAATGAAAATTGGTCTTGCGCTATCCGGCGGCGGCATTAGAGGTGCGGCACATATAGGTGTTTTGAAGGCTTTGGAGGAAGCAAGAGTGAGGATAGACGTTATATCCGGTGCAAGTGCAGGAAGTATTGTTGCGGCTTTGTATGCAGTAGGATATACACCACGGGAAATTGAAAAAATTTTCTTGCAATTTGATAAGAGCAGAGTAGCGGATTATGATATTAAAAAAGTGATTCCGTTTTTTATTGATTTTTTATTACTGAAAAGGTGCAGTGACAGGAGAAAAAAGGATCTAATAGATTTTGATTTTTTGGGATTGCTTGCTTTTTTAGGGAATACGGTTCTTCACAGAAATGCAAAAGTGGATGGTTTTATAAAAGGAAACATTATTGAAAAAGCGGTTTATGAATATTGTCGGGAGCGAGAAGCACTTTATCTAAAGGATGCCAAAATTCCCATAGCAATTCCGGCTGTGGATATCAATAGTGCGCACACGGTCATGTTTGTTTCAGAAAAAGAGTATTTTAAGGATTCAGACGACATTGTTTATATCGATGATGCAATGCTTTCTGAAGCAATAAGGGCCAGTTGTGCTTTTCCGGTAATTTTTAAACCTAAAATGTATAAGGGCAGAAGATTGGTAGACGGCGGTGTACGGGAGAATGTTCCGACCCATGTGTTAAAACAGATGGGGGCAGATCGAATTATTGCCGTTAATTTAGGGTATTCCGGACAGTTAAAAGAAGAAGTGGACAATATCTTTGAAATTGCCATGCAGTCTGTCAATATCATGGCTTATGAAATGTCAAAGTATCGATTGGATGATGCAGATTATGTACTAAAACCCGAAATATATGATGTGAAGCTTCTTGAAACCGATAGGATACAAGAGTGTATTGATCGGGGGTATCTTGCTGCGAGGAAAGCCATGCCCGCCATTAAAGAGGCAATTGGTCAAAAAGGCATGTATGTTCATAAATTTCAAGTGATTCAATAAGGGATGCTTTGGATATGGTAAAAAACATTCATTAAAGTGTTGACAAGCGATGATGAACCTGTTATAATACTTTTTGTCGGTAAAAAACGCTATAAAAGAAGAAGTCATTTGCAGGAGTGCTGGAACTGGCAGACAGGCACGTTTGAGGGGCGTGTGTCTTATGGCGTACGGGTTCAAGTCCCGTCTCTCGCACCAAAAATGATTAAAGCCCATGATAATTGATATCATGGGTTTAA